>JGI20166J26741_11480585_pt1 | contig 13023 bp, 10 predicted proteins | sample TergutCu122P5_FD_26741 | JGI IMG/M metagenome (IMG submission 26741)
CCTAGGTTCCTTCGTCCTTTTGGTCTATAGCACAGTGCCTGCTTTGGTAGTCTGTTTGTCCCCATCCTCTGTACATGTTGTAGCCACTTTTGCTGGTACTTTTTTTATTTCCTTTACTATGTTCTGTACCCCAGTTTTTTTCCTAATACTTTGATTCTTTTCTTTATCTAATTTTGTAATTCCCAATAAGAATTTACAAGCCGATGATAGTTAAGGAATGTCAGATTCCATTGGCTTCATCACCTTATGTCTTCCTGTCTGCCATCAAAATATACGTAAGATTAAAATAAACAAAACTATAATTTTTCCTGTTTTTTCTATGCATGTGAAAATTTTCTGTCACATTACAGTTAGAATATGAACTGAGGATGTTTGAGACAGGGTAAAGTAAAGTAATGTTGCCCCTGTGCACACATGGAGGCACATTAGGGATGGATGTCAGCTCTGCTTGCTCTTAAACTTGGCACTAGAAAAGACATCTGAAGTAAGGTGTTATGAATAATATTTGGTCTCATGAGGGAGGAAGCACTAAGAGTTCAGAGGCAATTGTCTAATGAGGAGCTTCATAATTTGTATGTGTTGTCAAATCTATCTTACGTAATACCCTACTTTGTGAGAAAGGCACATAACAGCCATATTAAGTTCTTAGCAGTGACATTACAGCCACCAGTTTCTGTGGTGAAATAGGTTTTGTTCAGTGTTAGGCATTGATATTACATATATATATGTGTGTGTGTGTGTTTGTGTATGTATGGAGCCCATCTGTAATTAAGAAAATTTAATTCATGTGTTTCTGAATTCCCTTATACAATGTTGTTTGATTATTTAACGTTAACTGAATTGTTAAGTAGTGATGATAACAGGTTGGAAGACATGTATGTCACTGGCAGTCTATTTTGTCTCCATAAATAAAACCCAGAGTTCTAGGTCTGTATTTCTTAGTGTACGTGTATGAGTGCTGGATGTTTTTTATTCCATCACAAACCAACTGTTGATTACACTTTATTGGCCAGTCTGTAATATTTGATGTGTAAACACACTAGTCAGTGTCAGGGTAGAGTCGTGGATGTAGCAACTCCTGGAAGGCTGCAAGTTTGGAGTTTTGAACTCAGAAGGGGCAAGCTATTTCCTTCTCAGCACCATCCAGACCAGCCCTGGGTCCAACCCAGCTTCCTGTGGACAGTATAATGAGGCTCTTTCCCAGTCATAAAGCAGCCATTGCATGGTGACCACTCACCCTCACCATGTTACAGGAAGACCTAAACACACTAGTACAAAGGCCCACAAATCCTGGACAATTAAATTTGGTATAGTGGTGCCCCACCCAACATAAGGAGTATTTCAAGTTTACCACCTAAATGTGTATATAGCAGCTGTTCTGCCATGTGCAGCACATTAGTATTTGTTCTTTCCACTCCATGTATATAACAGTATAACAGCAGCCATCATCAGAAGATGAAAGCAGCAGGAGTGCAGAGTTTGGATTAATCACAGATAGGCCTACCATAGCAGTGTTTTCAAGAATTATGATGTGTTTGAAAATGGAAAGTGGTTGGAATCAAATATGGTGAACATGTGCATGCATGCCTCTTAAGACTGAGAAACCATCTGCATGGGCATATTTATTTTTACTTTGCAACCATGAAGTGTGCTGCATCATGTGCAAAAATACAAAATGTGAAACAGTCACAATTAACAAATTTCTTCATTATTCCATTCAAGAACAATGCATAAGGCCTAACATTTCATCAGAAATAGTTTTAGACAACAGAAAAACACAAGAAAGTGAGAGTATAAGATCAGTGAGAAATTCAGAGTGTAAAGAGCAGGAAATGTTAAGGAGAATGGTGTAAGGAAATGCAGTGGTTAAATCATAACCATGACACTGGTGTGGGAGGATGCAAAACTTGTACTACATTTCATGAATTAGCTGATTTTGTTCTAAAACTGTGAACAAGTTCAGTCCTCCATTCAAACTGGAAACTTCGAAAAGACACATAATATTGTTGCAACACCAGTAATACATGGAGCTAAGAACACATTAAGTGCATCAGAAGCAACGCCTTTAGCAGCATGCATGAAGAACTGGGATTAAAAAATGTTTAATGGCATGGTTGTTTTCATTATTGTTGTTACAATTAAAAAATAAAAAACCTTCACTGACATTGAAGATTTACTAGGGCTAGGGGATAAACTGGTGCAGAGGTCAAGAAATGAATATGACAATAGAATAAAGTGTGATGAATTTGTCACATATTGCTGAAGTTCTGAGGAAAGGGGTAACTTGTGAGATGCAAAATCAAAAACTATTATTTTATCCGTGGATGCTTCAACTGGCACAGCTGGCATTAGAATCTTACTACTTTATGCTAGGCAGTGGCGTAGCTATGTTATTCGACACCTGGCATGATTAATCACAATGGCCAACTCTAACAGAATTACATCTTTAAAAAATCGCAATCATTTATTGAATTTCCTTTTATGTGACTCATTACTTTAAAATGTGATGAGCACAGAAAATTATTTTTTTTCATTTAAAGTGTACATTTTTTACCTGTTTTTCTGCCCCTTAGAATACGAAGCCTAGGGCATCCGCACCACTCCCTGCCATCCATCCCAACTACACCACTAAAAACAACTTTTTTTTTATCAGTTATTCCCCTTAAGTGTGCCACTACAATCAGATATTTTAAAATTGTTCAAAATTAACTGGAAAAATTGTAGCCTTTGAGAATGGCTTTCTTCCAGTTGCTATATTGGAATTGGCATAGGTGGAACACCCAGCAACCCAAAGGCTAAGGGAAGGAAAATCCTGAAAGAAAACCAAGGGGAGAAAGGCCTCTATAAGCGTAGAGAAGTTAATCCTTCTAGGGGAGAAAACCTCGAAGTCAAGTCCTGGTCTTCCAGGATGGGGATTGGACACAGGGTTAGCAACCCAATTCCGAAAAAAACAAATTTTACTGTGAAATCTCAGTCAAGTAGAGCTGGTTGTATATATGGAAAATGAACCATACAACATAAAAGATGAAGACTATGGAATTCAATATTGTAACAGGAAATGTCTGATCTATGCTCCAAGCTGGGAAAATGGAAGAAATTGCAGATGAGTTAGAGAAATATAACATACAAATAACAGCATTACAAGAAGTGAGATGGTCACAAGACGGCTGTGTTAAAAAGAAAAATTGTACACCATTACAGAGTGGATTAAAAACCTCAAAAGGGTCAACATGGTACAGGAATCCTTATTACGGGTTGTGCAACACAACGTATATTAGGTTAGGAATCCGTTAATGAGAGAATGTGCAAACTGAGAATCAAAGGGAAGTTTCATAATATGACAGTTATAAGTGTATACGCTCCCACAGAAGATTAGAATAAGCATAATGCTGAAGATGTGGCACGATTTTACAACAAACTGTCAGATTTGTGTGTGTGTGACAAAACACTAAGAAATGATGCTTTGATTCTCCTAGGGGATTTTAATGTAAAAATTGGGAAAGAACACTCAAATAAGAAAGTAGCAAGCAGACACATCTTACATGATATCACAAGTGAGAATGGAGAAAAATTAGTATAGCTAGCCATAGCCCACAACCTGGAAATAAGTAGCACTAAATTTCAACAAATCCATAAAGGTACCTGGAAAGCCCCCAGACAGGACATCTGTAATCATATAAATCATGTACTCATAAACAGAAGGAGAGCATCTACAGTTACTGGTGTTCGTACACTTAGTGGACCAAACTGCGACTCTGATCATTATCTTGTAAGAACAAAAATAAGGCAGAGAATCAGCAAAGTTGAAAAAGGTACATACAGAAGATCAAGAATACGGGATGTTACAAAACTACAAAATCCCGATATAAAAAAAAAAAAATATGTAAAAGAATATAGCCCAGAAACTAAATGAAATAGACTCAAGCCCAGACATAGAATTAGAATGGGATAACCTTAAAACTGTCATAAATGATGTGGCATATGATGATGTTGGAACAAGAATAAACACAAAAATGCTGGATTGTTTGATAAAGATTATAGGAAAGCAATTAAAGTAAAGAATGAAACATCAAAGAAATGTATAATTCGAGACACAAGGGTTAATAAGGAAGAATATATGAAAAGAAGAAACGAAGCTAGAAAGATCTGCAGAGACACGAAAAGATGAAAGATAAATAATGAGATTAAAGAGCTAGAAAGTGAAAATAGAAAGAATGAAAATAGAAAATTTTACAAGAAATTGGAAACTTTAACCAAAACTTATAAACCAAGAAAAAGAAACATTAAGGCTCGTGGTGGATCAGTATTGACTGATGAAAAAGGGATATTAAATAGGTGGAATGAACATTTCAAAGGAGAACAGAGTGCGCAACCATTTGAGTGTTATGAAAATGAGTCATATGGCTATATTGATGAAAAAATAGAAGAACCAACATTGACTGAAATACAGGAAATCATAAGGAACCTTAAGAGAATGAAAACACCAGGAACTGATAACATTAATGCTGAACTCCTACAAGCTGCAGCTCCACAGATGACATAGAGAATACAGGACTTTATTTTTAATATATGGAGATCTGAAAGAATGCCTAATGAATGGAACAAGTCAATAATATTTCCAATATATAAGAAAGGAGAGAAATCTGCATGTTCCAATTATAGAGGAATCTCCTTCCTCAAAACTGCATATAAGATCTTAGCAACAGTAATAAATAACAAACAACATACACAGAAGATTTACTTAGTCAAGAACAGAATGGGTTTAGGAGAAACAGGTCTGCTATGGATAACATATTTATAATGCAACAGATATTAGAGAAATGTTATGGATATAACATTGGAATGCATGTACTATTTATTGATTTTAAGCAGGCTTTTGACTCTGTTGACAGAGAAGAAACATACAGATACTACAGGAACTGAGGATACCAAATAAGTTGGTACAATTAATTAAAATGACACTCCAAAACATGGAGGAAAGTGTTAAAATAGAGAATCTTACTTCTAAACCATTCTGAATCTCATCTGGTGTGCATCAAGGAGATCCACTCTCTGCAACAATATTTAATTTAATACTCGACTTGGTAATTAAGAAACTCAAACTTAGAGGAGACATTAGTTTAAAACTAAAACAAATTGTTATTTATGCTGATGATGTTGCCCTTCTAGCTAGATCTTTGAAAGCCCTTATAGAAATATTCCATAAATTGCAAAATGAAGCAACCCTAGTAGGGCTAAATATCAATGAAGACAAAACCAAATATATGCAAATAAAGAGAACAGGAACAAAAGAAATAACACACCTAAAAATTGATAATTTTGCCTTTGAAAATGTTGAAAATTTTAATTATCTGGGCTCCATTTTGAATGCAAATAATAAAATGAATATAGAAATTGCTGAAAGAATAGTAAAAGGCAACAAAGCATGCTATGCTAATGCAAAACTAATAAAATTGAAATTCCTAAAGAGAAACACCAAAATAAATATATATAAAATGATAATAAGACCAGTCGTTACATGCTCATCACAGACTTGGACATTAACAGCAAAAGATGAAAACAACCTATGCTTTTTGAAAGGCAAATATTAAGGAAAATATTTGGTCCTGTTAATATTGGTAATATAAGGAGAATACAAAACAACATGGAGATTGATAAATTAATAGAAGGTGCAGATATAGTGAGGTTCATTAAGGCACAAAGAATCAAATGGCTGGGCCATATACAAAGAATGGACCAAGCAAGACCAACTAGGAAGGTATTAGATTGGAAACCTATGGGAACTAGACCAGTAGGAAGACCTAGACAGTGATGGCAAGAGGATGTCATGGAAGATTTAAAAAAGCTGAAAATAAACACCTGGAAGGAAACAGCTAAGGACAGAAGAACTTGGAGAGACCTGGCTGAGAAGGCGAAAATCCACAAAGGGTTGTAGTGCCAAATGATGATGATGGAACACCCAGCATGACTGGATTAGAAAATGGATTTGTACAGAAAGTACACTAAAGTGTAAGCCATTAGATAAATCTTCACTGTATTGCCCATGGGCTGATTTAAAATGTCTTGAGTGCAGTTAACAAAGTATGGTACTGTGATAATACAGATGACATTCTGAAAAAAAATATGTGTGTGTGTGTGTGTGTGTGCGTGCGTGCGCGTGTGTGTACACACATACATACATACATACATACATACATACATACATACATACATAGAGAGATGTTGTTAGTTATTGCCAAGGAGAATGAACAAGGTAAAGAATGCTGAAGAAATACTTGTAAGGCACACCTGTAAAATTAAATACTTCCATACCATGAGACGAGTTGCCAGTAAGTTTAGTACCTTAACTGTGATTGTTCAGGACTGGAATTGTGTAACTGCATGTACAATTCAAAAGCACAGTTGCTGCAGAGACAAGCAATGTAACTGCAGTTGCCAAGGGACTTCTGTAGAACCTGAAAAACCTTTAGTTGTTACACGCAATATGTTGTCATTTGGATTGTTGTAATAGTTTAAAGAGCCTTTCTCTTGTATTTTATAAACTATATATCCTCATTTCTACTGTTCAGCTGCATGTGCAAAATACTGGAACAGCACTTTCTTCACTGAATGTGGTTCCTTACCATCACATCTCTAATGGAAAATGTCAAGATGTGCCTTTGAACAAAATACATGTAACACCATCAGTTGTAAGTAACAAGAAAGACTTGGCAATGGTTGGAGTTAAGTATTTACGTGGAAGGTTTTTTTTCAAGGAATACATTGTTGAATTATGTGCAAAAATATTTGATATTTCACATGGCCAACAGATATGGCGAACCAATATTTGGGATTTTTGTTAATGTTTTTTATGTATAGACTTGTTTCAAATTACCAACTTAATGCACAATTCCTTTATTCTATAACAAGTCTATACTATGATGCACATTCAGAAAAACATCAAATTATGCAATGCAGAACAAGCTCATTAGGATTCACTTTTCACTAGTCACAACATTTTTACTTCACAATTGTGCATTATTCACAGATACCAGCAGGAGACTTTCATTAATCAACACTACCCTTTCCGAACAGGTAGATGCCATTTTGGGGAAAGTATTGCTATATAATACTTATTTTCTCAGACACTAGTCTACAAGAAGCAGGTAGAAAGTATTTTTGGAACAGATCAGTGTAACTACCTTAATATTTTGACTTATGTGGGAACTTCCCAAGAGTAGCCAGAAACGGCCCTCTAGTGCGCTCCGACACAAGCGGTGCACCCCACACCAGCTCTAGCAATCGTAGCAGCACCGCAAATCAGAATGGGCCAGTCTACATGACTGTGCCACGAACTGACCGGCAAGACACACGGCTGAACATGCTTCGTTCACCCGTTCACAGAGTGGCCAGTAAGGCGATCGCGTCGAAATTTTTGGCGAGGCATTCCGAGCAAACAAATGTTCGTCTCAAGGGAGTAAACAGTCCTTCGTTTCAGGGAGGTGGGCAGTCGTATCTCCGCGTCGTCCATCGAAAGCAGTCGGGGTACAGACACGCACTCTGCCGAGAAAAATTAGCCATCGCAGGCTAGATTGAGCTCGAGGCAGTAGTTGTCCCCCGTGCGGTAACACCGCTACATTGTCGGCAGCTGAGGACGTTCTTCACTACAGCACGGCAGTCCGTACCCTACACGCACGGCGGGAATAATAGGGCAAGAAGCCATAAAATCAAAATAGCAGTTCCTGTATAATAGTTGATCATTATGACAAACCTTAGTGGCAGTTGGCCAGGAGTATTATTAAAGAAATACCATCCCGAGCATAAATACCACATTCGTGACCCCGATGAGCAGAGGAAATCAACATGCATGAATCTCCAGACAGTACACTGGCAATATAACGAGTGGCTGCACGTCTTCCACCATTCTTGCCAGACCGGCCGGGGCTCTGGTGCGTACAAGCAGAGGCGCAATTTGAGCTGGCAGCCATCACAAATGAGAGGACCAAATTCATCACATCATATCACAACTGGATTACAGACAAGCGGCGGAGGTAGAAGACGTCATTACTTCCCTCCTCAGAACACGAGCTCTATCAGACACTGAAGACGGAGTTAGTGCGGCGGTTGTCCACTTTTCGCGACCAACGTGTTCGCCAACTCTTTATGCTCCAGGAGATGGGTGGGAGCAAAATATCCAGTTCTTTCGGCATTTTAAGATTCTCGTATTCGACGTACCAGACGAGTTCCTCCGGAGCATATGGTCCAGCCGGCTTCCCTCGGTCATCCAAGCCCTACTTGCCGGCCAGGCTAAGGACAACTTGGCTTCAACCTCCCAACTGGCAGACCGGATTAGTGAGGTCACTCACCAGCCCACCACCGCTTCCGTCTCCCCATCCTGCGACAAAGCCAGCTTAATCCAAAAAATAGAAGACCTCTCACACCAAGTAGCTTCCCTCCCCCTGCACCGTAGCCGCCGTCGTTCACACTACAGTGGCAGGCGTAACACCCAAACCCTTTCACCTCAAGAACACCGTTCCACAGATTCCACCATCTGCCGGTACCACCGGCGATTCCGGAACAAAGTGCAGAAGTGTACACCGCCCTGCTCCTTCAGTTAGTCGGAAACTTCTAACAGCAGGCGTTGATGGCGGCAGACGTCTGCACAGCACCTTCGGCCGCCTCTTCGTCGGGAACCGAACCAGCATACACAGATCCCTGGTAGACACAGATTGGGACCTTTTAAGTGGTCGCGCGTAAGCATGTTCCAGGGCGTCGGGAGCGCGTGAATCATGACATCTTCGCGGCCACCAGGACCACCATATCCATATACGGATGAATTCCTCTGGTCTTAGCACGTTGCTACGCCGTGATTTTATGTGGCATTTCGTAGTGGTTGATGTCCAAATCGCATCACTGGGGTGAATTTCCTCTCCTAATTTGGGCTACTCCTGGACTGCAGGAACAACCGGCTTCTATATGGCATCACATCGTTGTCTGCACCAGCCACGCCAGCACGCACGGCACACCTCGAGACAACATCCTGGAGCAATTCCCTGACCTCACAAAACCAACAGGGATCCACGCGAGGTATGACACAACACCGTACATCGCATCCGGACAACTCCAGGTCCCCCGAAACCTGTCGACCGCATTAGCTAGTTCCTGACAGTCTTGCCAGAGCCAAAGCCGAGTTCTACGCCATGTTGCTGGATGGCAACGCTCGGCCCTCAAAGGGATCCTAGTCTTCAGCCATTCATATAATTCCCAAGAAAAACAACGGTTGGCGCCCCTATGGTGAGTACCGAGCCCTGAATACCCTACCATCCCGGACCGCTACCCCGTTTGACACATACACGACTACGCACACGATCTCTTTGGCAGCACCATCTTTTCAAATATCTAAATCGTGACGGCCGAACACCAAATTTTCGTGCACCCGGATGACATTGAGAAAGCTGCTACTACCAGTTCATTCGACTTTGTCGAATTCCTATGCATACTGGAGGGAAATACAGCCCTACGCCTAGAAAACGCTTCTCATCCACGGTACAACATTGAAGCTGTAATGTGACACATCCGCCGGAAAACCACGACCGTACGTCCCAGCAGCCTGCGGCGGCAGATATTCGACTGCCTGCAGAGCCTTCTTCATCCCAGCACCAAAGGAACGGCTAAACTCGTTTCCCAACGTTTCGTATGGCCGGGCATACAAAAAGACTGCCGCACTTGGGCACTAGCCTGTCAGCCCTGCCAGCAGTCTAAGGTATTCCGGCACACCGTAAATCCAATGGGCAACATTACGCTACCGGCAGGCCGCTTCCTACATATCCACGTCGACTATACTGGGCCCTGGACGACTTCAGCAGGATTCTCGTACTGTCGCACAGTGATAGATCGTTTCACACACTGGCTGGAAGTCACCCCATCCCGGATATCACCGCACACACCGCAGCACGCGCCCCGCTGCACGGATGGCTATCCAATTTTAATTGTCCTCAAACCACCACAGACCAAAAGCGACAATTTGAGGCTCAACTTTTCCACGCCCTTGCGAAATTCTGCGGCTTGCATTTCTCCAACGACCACGTATAACGTCTACACCGGACGCTGAGGGCAGACATCATGTGCCACGCAGACAAGCAGTGGACGGAGGCATTACCTATAGTCCTCGGCATTCGAGCGTCCTTCAGGGATTACTTGCAAGCGTCTGTAGCCGATACGACAAGCCCTGCATATTCCTGGTGAGGTGTTGACCGCAACTACCGACAATGTGGAGCCACCGCATCTCATCCATCAGCTCGGCCGGCGTATGACACGACTCAGTCCAGTTCCGAAATCGCGTTATTCCTGTCCGGCAACATTCGTGCACAGGGCCCTGAAAGACTACATATATCTTTCTGCGGCAAGATGCATCGCGCCGTTCATTGGACCCTCCTTACAGCTGCCCCCACAAAGTAATTCCACGCACGAACAAGACGTTCCAACTCTCTATGCGTAGCAAGGTTATCACAGTATCAGCAGACAGGGTTGAAACGATCATTCATGTTGAACGAAACAAGAACGGGGCTACCACCGCCATGCCACCACCAGCACAGTCACCTCGAGTTGCAGCATCGACAGAAATGCAGCGAGCCGCACGGACCACACGCTCTGGTCGCCACGTCTGTCTTCCAGTTCGGTTCTCCACTTCAGCATCTTTCTCCGCGGAGGAAAAGTGATATCGGAACCTCCCACTGTAGTCAGAAACGGCCCTCTCGCGCACCCCGACACAAGCGGTGCACCTCACACCAGCTCTAGCAATCAGAGCAGCCCTACGACTCAAAAACGGACATTCCACATGACTGTGCCTCGAACTGACCGGCAGTAAACAGGCAGTCACTCGCCCCACCCCTGTGATACAGAACTCACGCAGCAGCCAGTCAGGCGATCGCGTCGCATGAAAGTCGAGACGTTCCGAGCACAAACATTTTTCTCAAGGGAGTAAACAGTCTTTCGTCTGAAAAAAGTAATCGTATTTCCGCACATCACTGCAGCCACGCGCCATCCATCGACAGCGATAACGGTACAGCCACGCCCTCTGCCGCGAAGAATTCAACCGCAGGCTAAGTTGCACTCGAGGGATCAGCTGTCGCTCGTGCAGAAACCCCGCTCCATTATCGATACCTCAGCTCGTTTCTCACTACAGCACAGCACAGCAGTTCGTGAGCTACATCACGGCTGGAGTAGTATCGCAAGAAGCCATCAACCTAAATAGCAGTTCCTGTTTAATAAATTATTTTAATAATAGATCTGGATGGAAATTGGCAAGGAGTATTATTGAAGGCAATAATACCTTCCCGACCATAAACAACTACAAACGCACACAATTGATATCAAACAATAGACAGATAACACTGGTCGGCATCGATTTCCTCCCAACAATAATTTTGATAGATTTTCATTGGGAATAGGATCACAAACTCGAATGTGTGAATAACTGAATTCGATGACCAGATGATACCTCAGTTAAATGGCCAAAACCGAAATCTGGGGCTAGGCCAAAGGTTTCTTAACCTGTTCATTTATTTCTACTTATTAAATCTCTTAAATCCCTAGAATAATATTGTCTCATACTGTTTCTCAAACTGCAAAGGCTTGTTTCCAGCTGTGTAACGTCCCTAATGCAAATTAAAGGGACGCGAAACACATCGAAAATTTTATCACAGCGACAATTTGTTGCGAAGTGGTGTTAAAATCGCAAAGAAAGCCACTTCAAAACTCGTGAGAAAAGCTCATGAACTGTATTTTGGCTGTAAGGTCGGAGATCAAGATAAAGTTTGGGCTCCGATGATGTGCAGCAGCTCATGTTCAAAGACTTGGGCAGGCGGCGGATATAGAAAGCGAAGGCTTTGACTATTTAAGGCAAAAATTTCCCAAAATAAGTAAGACCAAGATGAAAGAAGAAATTTTCGTTGGTTATCAAATTAAGCAACTATTCGAAGACCATGACTTCAGTACAAAATCAAATTCTACAGAACTAGGAGCCTGGGAGGCATCTGAAAATTACTGCAGAAACTTCATAGGCCACGAAAAGGCGGATAATTAGTGCGAAATTGTGCAGAAGCAATTTCATCATACGGTGCCATGCGGCGTAATATGCCTTTGAAACTTCATTTTTTACGTTCCCACTTGAATTTTTTCCTGAAAAATTGGAAGCATCTCCGATGAAAATGGCAAAAATTCCATCAGGACATTTCCCAAATGGGAAAGGTGTGCAGTGGAAAATGGAGTCCAAATATGTTGGCTGACTACTGCTGGAACAAAGAAGACACCAGCTGGCAAATATAAGAGGCAAAAGAAGACGAAGTGAGTGTTTAAAGACGAATTTTTTGTGTTTAGGATAACATATATAGACACATTGTTCATTATTTGACATTGTATTCTTTTATTGTAATTAACAAAAATATAATAATCTTTTTTATCACAAACGTAGTTTTTGAACTTAATGCCTTCTCCTTAACATTTGGTGGATGAGGGGGCAGTTGTCATGTTCCAAGTCAGCAATGTCAAAACTATTAAAATCACCCTGAATTTTAACAGGGAGCGATTTTTTTTTGCCTACCAGTGTGATTTATGATTTAATATGATGTGTACATTTGTTGGTGCATTGGACAATTCTTCACTTTTTTTTTTTTAATTTGGAAGCAGCAGCTATAAAATTTCAAAGAATTGTTGGGAATGATTTGGAGGTGTGATGTGTAATTTGTAAGGTACGTACATGTGTTTTGGAATGATCTTACGAGAAGTAACCTTAAATCATGCAACAACAGTATAAAGTCTGAAGGAAAATATGAAAAATGGTTTCATGTTGTGTAATGTGAACTACTCTTCAAAAGTAGATTACGCACTCTGGTTACTTTCAGAACGTGAGTCATTTTCTATAACTAATTTTGTTCACAGTCTACCTCAGGGGCGAATTTAGGCCTAGGCAGACTAGGCAGCTGCCTAGGGCGGTAGATTTGAAGGGACGGCTTCTAAGCTGTCAAAGTTACTAATTACTACCAC
>JGI20166J26741_11480696_pt1 | contig 13023 bp, 5 predicted proteins | sample TergutCu122P5_FD_26741 | JGI IMG/M metagenome (IMG submission 26741)
TTGGAAGATGGAAGCAGAGCTGATTTTGGATGCATTGTGGTTTTAATTGTTGTGTGATGCTCGGTAGAGCCCAAAAAAGGAGATTGTTTGGGAATACAGCACAACATTGTCAAAACCTTATAGAATTTAACTAAACAGTGTAGTTTCATAAGATTCAGAGGTGTGCTTTACTGTGTGCTAATATTTAATCATTTATGTTTCTAGGAGGAGAAGTGGCGGAGGGAGATCAGCAGGAAGAAACTTACCAACGGAAATTCCAGGAGATGCAGAAATACATTCCATTTTTAGAAATGATGATTCAGAGATTAGAACGGTCCAGTGATAAGTCACGGGAGGCACAGCTTATTAAGATGAAGAGCTTACTTTCTATTCTTTCAAACACAAAAAAGAAGTATGTGATGTTCCTGAAATATTTGATAATTATTTCTGAAGTGTGATGATGGTAATAGAGTCTTTTAGGCATGCAGTTATGTGGGAATATTTCTGTTTTTAGGTTAAAAATATCAACTCTAGAACGATGTGAAGATGTTCTTCAGAAGTTGCATGATAAAGTAGAAAAGGTAGGTTTCCTACAGAGGATACGATTCTCCTAAAATTTTGTTTCATCCTGAAGTGACTTGTAAGTGAATTTTCCAACATATTTCTAGATGACAATGTTAAGTATGTATTGACAAAGCACTTCTTTCAACTTTTAATTACTGACATTATCGTGAAATGATCCACAAATAAAAAGTAAACAATTACGTAATCAGCTGTTACCATGTAAAATGTTAATTTATATTTTGCAGGGCATAAATGCACAAACTAAGCCTTCAGCCATGAAATCAGAAGAAAAGGTGACCAGTAGTAATTCTCAGGAGAGTTCAAATTCAGGAATTTCTGACAATGCCACTTCTAGTGATGGAAAGTATGTGTAGAGTAGATATTGGCCTTTTTAAGATTCATAATTGTTAATATTATGTAATCATTGCTTTTTCTTTTTTTTTAATTTTCAGTGAACAAAACGCTGTTACATCATCATCAGATGCCAGCTCGGTTACAAGTATTATGAAAACACTGAGGTTGGCTGCTGCTCATACAAGTGGTAAAAGCGTATCATCAGCAGCCCCTTGTCCTGTAAGTAGCAGTGACCCTGAGGGTGGCAAAGATGACCATATGACCACAACAAGTAGTAGTGTGGATAAGATATCTTCACCAGAGAAAAAGAATAAGGCACTGGATGTCTTTGAACAGAGTCGTGAAAGGCTGAAAAAATTAATGGAACAGCAGTCTTCATCAGTATCTACTGAATCTGGTAATAAGTTGGATGGTCACTCGAGCTCCCTGTCTGTAGAACTGCAGTATCAGACAGACCCTTCTTGGCAGAAGCAGGATCATGAGAAGAGGGCTCCAAAATCAGTGTACTCACACAGTACAGTTGCAGGTGTTGCTGTGGAGGACTGCAGTAGGCTGGAACGTGTGAAGGGCATCTCATTAAGTGAAGGCCCACAATATGATGATGAACATTATAATTCTGTAGACATTTCTCGGTCTCTTAAGCATGATGAGTCATATGCAGGGTGGAGTGATTATAAACCACCAGCCCAATGTGTGTGGCCTCCTGATAGTGAGCGACATGGGAATGCAGTTCAGAATAAACCCTCATTTAGCCCAACAGGTTGTAATAGGGTACCTGCTGGTCCCCATTCACCAACAAGCCCACATTCAGTTGCTGCAAACAGTGGTAAGCAAGCCTGCACTTCTCCTGTTAAGCGAGCTCTTCCACAATTTCCAACTTTGTACAATGTTCTTAAACACCCTCCAGCAGCAGGATCTAAGCCTTTGTCTGATGCTGACATTGAGGAACTTCTGGAAGACACCAAGAAGAGTGAGTCAGAACAAGAAAAGAAGGAAGAGCCTACGCATATGAGCCTAAGGGCCAAGTTGGAGCAGGAAATACAGCAAGTACATAGGGTTGGTGTTAGTAAGGGAGGTGCATTGAGGAGTCTGGTACAGAAAGATGAAAAATTGAAATCACCAGTTAGAAATATAATGGATATTATGAAGCCATCCTCTGAGCCAAAGAAAGATAGGTTGATGACAAATCGTCAGCAAGCTTCAAGCAAGTCGGATTCTATAACAGGCAGTGCCTTAAAAGTAAATCATGATAAGGAGAAGGGAAATGACATCAGTCAGAGCAGACAGAACTCTGGCAGTCATTTTGCAGAAAAGGGTGACAACAAAAATGATTTTGCAAATACTAATGATACAGTCATACAGCCCACTATTGTTAAAGATAAGAGACCAACAGACCCAAGGAGACATGCAGGCTTCAGTCCCCGAAGAGAGGAAGTTTGTCAGAATTCTTCAGGGGAAGATGTACATACTTCTGTGGGAGAAAAAAATTATCCATGTTCAAGACATAGTACTGTTGTAAAATCTAACATTGATGATTCTAGTTCCAATAATAGAGACTTGTCTGTTCATAGTAAGTCAGAAGGAACTGCTCAGAAGGAAGGTGCTGGTATATTATCAAGTTTGAGTAAGGAAGAACTGCAAAAGATAGTGGAAGAAAATCTCCGAAATCTTCCTTCTCCTCCTCCAAACACCAAAGAAATTCTTGAAACAGTTAACATGAACAGCCCTGCTGCCGTGAAATCTTCATGGCAGCAATCAACAGACTTTCTGTCTCCACACCCTTCACCATTGGATTATAAACAGTCTGGTTTTGCAGTGCCTCTTCACAGTTCACAGTACGGATCACAAGCAGAATCACACCTTGGGAATGGAAGGAATTCAGCATCATATAGCTCTGCTTTTGGTGGACCAAGAGCTGAAGATCGTAGAGGACTTCTACCAACTCCGAATATACCACTTGATCCTAGGATTCTTCCTCGTAACTTAAACCAAGATCCTAGATGTCTCAGAGACAACCAAGGCCTTTCTAATATTCATGATCCAAGACTGAACACATCTAATTATCCTCATCGTGATAATTTTAGGAGTGGGATTGCACAACACACTTCCCATGATCAGTACATGCGACCAGTTCCGAGTGCTTTTCACCAAAATTCCCGCACCCATTTCCATACGAATCAGACCCAACATTTACAGGCTTCATCAAGATGGGGAGGGACTGCGTGTTACGGAGTTTTATCACACAATTCTCCAAGGCCACCAGATGAAAGTTTTGTGCTTCCTGAAGACAACTATTCTCACCATGGGGCTAACAGTAGCAGATACCAGTGTTCACCTCATTCCTCCCAGCATGAGTTCAGGCAGATTCACTCATTGCATGACCAGTTTTCTGACCAGTTGTCTGGTAATCACCAGCAACATCCATCCTGGCAGTCACCGCCTTCCTCACAAGGTTTCAGAAGTGGGTCTTCAGCTGATTATCCGTCATCAGTAAGGTCTGTTGGACAGCCAGTTCAGCATCATGGAAACAGTTCACACAGTGTTAGTAAAATTCCAGTTGGTGATCCTAGGCTGTGTAATCAGTTCACTGGACACAGGTCACCAATGACACCTCAGAATACAACCTCAGCTGCTAGTAGTCGTAGTTCAGGAGGAACTGGAACACACAGTCATGTTCAGAGCATAGAGAGTAGAAGTGCAAATACACTTTCAGAAAGAGATCCTAGAAGAAGAAGAAGCATAGAGGAGCTTGAAAAGAGGGATTGTAGTGCAAGAAGCAATAGAGACATCAGGAATATTTCTTCTGGCCCAAGGGGTTCAAATTATGGATTTGGTCCTGAACGAGTAACAGACAGGCGTAATTCTAATGAGAGAAGGAAAGAATCTGACTGTAAGAAGTTAGAATCCATTAGTAGTAATAGAAGGAGAAGCTCACCTGAGCCAAAGGAAACAGAACTAGTTTCTCCTCTAAATAGCCTGTATGACATTGCTGCTGTTCCAAAGACAGGGAAAGGATATGGTTTCCAGAAGTTCAGAATACCAAAAATAAAACGCCCCCCTTCACCTCCAAAATCGAAGTCGCCCCCACCCCCAATGGCAAAATCACCTCCGCTAAAACTGGAATCATCACATGTTGGTGATACCAAAGAAAAAGTTGAGTTGGTGAAGCCCAGTGATGAGACACCATTGATTAAGACTGAAACTATGCCATGTGGCCTAAAAGTTGATGCTTCAAATGATGTACCTGATAATGATGCAACTGATTATGATAAAATTAATGTTGAGGGTGTCATTTCTAAGGACAGTGAAAATGCATTACCAGAAAAGAGTTCTGATATTGAAAGTGACAATAGAAGTGCAGGGTCAAGGTCCAAGGAGGAAGTTACGCAAGAATGGATTGAGGCATTAATAAGAAAATCGTTTGAGTCTGGAGAAGGTAAGAAATATATTGAGCAAGCCAAATTATTGGAGAAACTAGGTGAAAGTTTAAAGGGGAAGAAACTAAGAAAAATAAAGCAAATACTAGAATCAGATTCAGAATCTGATGACTGTGTTTCAGAGACTTCTAAGAAAAAGGAGGAACGTACATACTTGGAAAAGGAAGACCAAAAAATGGAAGAGAAAGAGAAGCAGTTTAAGAAGGCAGAAATACCTGTGGAACGGAGTAACAAGTCAAAATGTCGAAGGGTAATTTTATCTGATGATGATGATGATGATCAGAGTACAGACAGTGAAGCTCTTGCTTCAAGGCTGAAGAAGGAGGGAAATGTTGAGGTTGACAGACCATTGAGTACTACAAAGGGTAAGGACAAGTTGGAGAAGGAAGATAAAAGCAGTAGGGTAGAAGAAGGTGATAAGTCAAAAAAGGAAAAGCAAAGCACTGCAACGGGTGATACAAAGCCTGTAAAGAAGTATTCAAAGAGACGTTCTGCCCTTGAGCTTTTGCAAGAAGACATTCGAGACATGTTTATTTGTGAGGGTGTTGTAACAGCAACGGGTCATCGAATGTGTCGTTTGCTTAAAGAAACCCCTCCAGGAATGACAGTTGATGAAATCTCTAAATCTACTGTTAAGAGAACAGAAGATGAAGTATCTACTGCAGCAGAAGAATCAGATGGATCATCTGTGTGTAAGAGGCGATCAAGGAAGCTAGTAAGAGAAAAGGAATTTGACAAGAAAGGAAGGGAAGAAAAAATTGATAGGAAGCAGAAAACGAACATAAGAATGAAGGATGAAGAAACAAGTTGTGGATTTGAGACAGTCAGTGAAATGAGTGAAAAAGTGAGAAGTAGCAGAGTGGAGAAGAAAGATGACAGTCACATGGATGAAACTGATAGTTCTGGTTCTCCTGTCACAAAAGCACGTAAGAAATGTGAAAAGTCCAAATGGAAAGGATATGTGATTGAAGAAAGTGAAGATTCAAGTGAAGATTTGGCTGTTGACAAAGTTGATAATAACAAGGAAAGAACACAAGAAAGGAAAGCGGTAACATCCTCTGATAAACCACCAGAGAAGTCGTATTCACAGGGCCGAACAAGGGCAAAACAAAATCCCTCTGATAACAGTGAAACCTCAAATTCAGAACATGGAAGACGAACACGTCTTCCTAGAGTATTACTTGAAAAGGCTGATATCTCCAAACTGAGTCTCATGTCTTCAAAACCACGAACAAGGTATTTTGAAGATAGTTCATCAGAGGGAGAATCAGTGATAGAAGATAGTACTTTGTCTCCTGTGTGCAATGTGAAGTCCAAATTTAAAGTAGTACAAAAGTCTAAAGCAAAAGTCAAACATGTGTTTCGTAAAAGGGGTCGCCGGTGTGTTTCTAAAAGAGGCAGAAAGAAATGTTTGAAGATAGATGGAAATGATGAAGCCTCAACTGATGTCGAGAGTATAGTATCTGATCAGTCATCAGTAGCAAGCACTGTATCTCATCAAACGAACTGGGAAAATACCTGTAGTCCCATTGGCTTCGTGTTTCAAAGGAAGTATATTAGGAAAAGATCAAAACTTCTTGGAAAGAAAATTGATGACATCATCAAGAGGCTGACTAAAGATGCTGATGGTTGTGAAGTCACTGACATAACAGTAAATAACTTAAACTCAGAAGGGAAGCCATCTGAATCAGGTAAAATAGATTCCTGTGGGGAAGGAGTGGTTGCAGAAATTGCAAATGTCAAGGTAAAGGAGAAAGAAAACATTGTTAAACGTGAAGGTACTTCTGAGTCAGCTTCCAGTAAAACTGATTTCAATCTTGCCAAGTCTTTTGTGAAGACCGAAAGTACTGGAGCTTCCAAGGCTGGCAGGAAAAGGAATTCACGAATTATGTTGAGCCTGGTGCGAAAGTTTGGAGTACAGAAAAAAATTAAGAAAAAGAAAACAAAGTGGCAGTTAGGTATAATAAATAGTCCTAAAAAGAAGGGTGGCATTAAAATTAGGACAGAGGGTGGGACAAAAGATGTCACTGTCAGTGCTTCTAGTGAGAAAGAAGTAAATGATGTTAATAAAACAGTAAGCAGAACAAACCATACTGATGAATGTAACAGCACTAATGAAGGTGAAAGAGATGTTTCCACAAAAGAACTTGTGGCAGAAGAAGACAAATTATTGAACAGTAAACAGAAGGTTACAGTTGGTGGTGATAATTCAGAGAAACAAACTGACATGAAGCAGATCATTGAGTTGGAGGATAATAAGAAGAATGCAGAAATGAGTGACATTTGTGTCAACAAATCAGCAGGTGAGGTGGTGGTGGTGAGTTTGGACTCAGAAAAAACTGTGAACAGAAGGAAAAAGTCACCAGCTGTTGTTGATAGACGTTATGTATTGGATGGCAGTGCTAAGTATGCATGTAAACTTTGTTCAGCACAATGTAAAAATATTGTTTCACATTATAAGAACTTTCATGAAGAGTCTGAAGTTCTCATTTCACGTCTTCCAGAAGAGGAGGCTATGCGAGCAATTGCTGAAGCCTCTGAAAGTAATTATAAAGAGGAAGAAGGTATTGCAAAAACTGGAAAGAGGACTAGAAAACAAGCAGGCATATTTATTTGTCGAATATGTGATTACAGTGCGACATTTGCCATCAATTTTTATGAGCATCTTAGTTCTCACACTGGGGAATATCGGTTTAAATGTGGAGAATGTAAGTATGAAGCACCTACAAGACACTCTATTAAGGGACACTTTTATTACCGCCACCCAGAACTCAAAGGTGTTGATGGTGTCAGTATTACTGTTTTGGCTCCAGGACCATCTAATGATGCTAAATTTGTGTTTGGGTATCTTTGTTCATCATGTAATTACATCCAGCTGCTCAAGCACAACATTGAGAGACACATTTCTTTGAAACATGCTTCAGAAAGCCATACAAAGTTCATATGTATAAACATGTCCAAAGTAGTAAAGAACCCAAATGATAATGCAGAAAGTGAGTCAAACAATGTGTGTACAGATGAAGGTACAAATGGATCCAGTGGTTATGTTGGTGATAAAGTGTTGCTGGGTGATGAAAGTATCAGTGATGAGAATATGTGTAATGTAATATCACGAGTGACAGAAACTGAAATAATTCCAGAGGAAGGTATTCAAAGGTTAAGCTCCAGTGTGACCAGAATTGATGTAACAGAGCAGGAGCCTGAAGAAAAACATACTGACATGATTACTAAGCCCTGTGACACTGTTGTTGAAAAATGTACGGGAAAAGAACAGATATCTGAAATAGAACCATTAGGAGTTGTTTGTGTAACACAGTCAGATAATTTTGCCGATTCTTGTACACTGACATCTGGAAAACCTTCTGACATAACAGTAGTAGGTGTGAAACCTGATACAGTTTCCAAGGAGAAGCCTGATACTGTTTCTGCTCTGAATTCTGCTGATATGGCTATAAAAGCTGGTGATGCCAAGTTATCAAGTGAAATAGCAAAGGAAGACTTAGTGGATGTAGAGGGGAGGCAGCTGAAACAAAAAATTGATGGTAGTATGAAAATTGATGAACATGCAGACAGTACCATTGGACCAGAATCATCTACCTCAGGAGCTGAAGAGGCAGTGAAGGAAGTTGACCTTAAAGCATTTGTGTGTTCTGATGATTTGGAAGAAGAGAATTCTGTTATTCAAAGGGAAAGGTTGAAGAAAATGGAAGAAATAGCCAAAAATCTGAAGGACAATCATCCGCAGTTCCTTCAGTCTAATCGTAGTTTGATACTAGATCATTTATCTGATAAACTGAAAACAGGTTTCAGGAGTAGAACACATGCTACTGCAGTAGTAGAAAGAAATGATGAGACTGTGGATTCTGTAACAAACAGTAAAGAATCTGAAAGCAGAGGTTGTAAATCTCAGCCAGAGATGGTAGGAGATGTGTCAACATTGATAGATGAGAAACGAGCTATTGAAGCTGCACAGGCAGTTCAGAATTTGTTGAGAGCAGAAAAAGAGACAGTTGAACATGAGCAGTCTCCTAGCATTGGTCGAAAAGTAACTGACTCCTTCAGTGGAAGCAGAAGTGGAAGGCACACTAAGCCATGCAGTAGTGATGCAGTTGAACGAAGGATAACGCGGTCTTTCAGCAAGAATGGAGACGATGTAGACATTGAAGGTGTTGATGAATCTTCTTCTGATATGAGTTTTGGATTCGAGGCTGAAGATAATGATGATATAACAGAATATGAATCTCAGAGCCCTGAGACTCTTTTGAATGAGACCCTCACTGCCCTGAAGGATGTTGGTCCAGAAAAATCGAGAAGTAGAATGTTTGATATAATTGAGCGTCTTGCGTCAAAAGTTGTTCCAAAGACAGAGCCTGCAGATGTGGGTGACGTGGTTGAGATGGATGTCCTGAAACCAAACAGGAATGTGATTGAAACTGATGATGATAATGTTTGTTCAGATAAAGAAATTGGGTTGGGGACAAGTGAAACAGGTTGTTTGAAAAATGTTATCAACAAAAAATGGGGAGCAATTGGCAAACCCCCTCCATTGATTTCACTGGGGGCCAAGGAAAGGAATGGGCTTCAAAGTAATACTGGCGTGGAGAATGAAGGGTCAGTCTCATCAGTACGTGTAGGTCCTTTGGAGGTGCGGCGGTTCAGTGATGGGTTGCTGTATTCGTGTTGCATCCGTGGATGCATTTTTGCCTCCACAAGCCGCATGTCATTTGCAAGCCATATTGAGCTAAATCATAAAGTTAGTCGTTGGGATGGATCATGTAGGGCATGCAATACCCAGGCCAGAGGGGATCGACCTCTCAAATTATCACATGCTTTGCATCATCTTATTGAATTCCACCTTGTTGCTTCACCATATGATCTCTCAATTTCTAGTGCATCGAATGTTAATGAACAAGATATTTTAACATCATCAACAGAAAAGACTGATGTAGAAGAAAGAGAAGTGTCAGCAGAAAATACACATATGGAAGATGGAGAAATGCCAACGGAACAGAGTCATGTAGGACAAGGGAAATTTTCAGCAGAAGAAACATACGTGGGAGGGGAAGACATGGCACTAGAGAAGTTGTCTGTTGAACAAGGGGAGATGTCAACAGAGAATACTTCTGTGGGAGAGGGAGAAGACTGTAACAGGAATGAAGGAGCAACTGTGGATTGTGCACCCCGGAAATTCATTCGTCCACGTCGATTAAGTGGAGACCTCCTCTCTGTCCCAAAACCAGCAGAAGATTCTGTTATGGCAGATGCGCAGCAGCAAGCCCTTCGTAAAGATGATATGGGTAAAAGTCTTCTTGTAAACTGTTTTTTTGCCAGAATTCTTATGTTATAGGTTTCGATTAACACCCTTAAGTCATGAATGATGAGTCATGTTTAATTTTTATAAATGTTTGTAGGTGTTGTATAACCTTTCTGCTTCCTTATCATATTGACTTATATCCACATCAAGCAGATTTCTGTGTTCTAGATATTTCCATATGAGTATTATGTCATTTGTTGACACTAAAAGCTTGTGTCACAAATAACAAAACAAGTCTGATTTCATGGCAGCTTACTCTGAATATATGTCACTACCTCATTTATTCTTTTGTATCCATGGCATGGTACACATTCCAAGTTGAAGTGTATTGTATGGCCTGAAGATAAAACAGTTTTGATCACTTCAGAGTTGTAGATTGGCTTTGAAGTTGTTACAGACAGCTGTGTATTGTAAATGTATTTTCCTGTGAAAATAGTAATAGAATGGGGTTAATTATTTGGCATGTCTGAAGTGAGCTGTGAAAGTTGAGAGCATTGGTGTTCAGAACATCATAATTTTGTACAGGTGGGTGGTTGACATTCACTGAGTACCGAGGTGACAGTGTAACTGGACGTAGTAGGTCTGTATGAATGTACATTTTAAAGAATGCAGAGGTCAGAAAATTACAAAGAATGAGAATGTTGATTACTTGTTGACTTCTGTAGTATTCTGGATAGATGAAAAATTAACTTGTGTTCTGCTGTATAACATGCATATAGCAGAATCCTGAAAGAACTCAGAATTGTTTTTAATATTGTAGAAGTTTCACTTTAACATATGTATGTCTTAGTGCAGAATGCAGGGAGTTTTATCATGTCCCTGCATATTTACATCTTTTGAGGTATACTTGCACAGGAGGACTGTCTGTCCTGAACTCAGGCTGTGAAATTGAAGTCGCATAATAGAGATTGCTGAACACCTGCTGCTGAGTGGCCTTGGACATTATGAAAATATTTCTCAGTGTGTGATGGTCAGAGGTCTTATCTTGAAATATGGCCAGGTTGTTTTTGAATATCATCTTTCAGTTCTTGCAGATAATGTTTGCCACATACCCCTTTTCCCCACCCATTGATTCATTACAAGGGTGGCACTGATCAGCCTTTGCCCTATGGCCCTTTTATCATATCTTGTGCAAGTGATGCCTTTTGCACTCCTGCATCTCAGTTGCATCACAGTGCTTGTTTAATGGGCCTTTTGATAGTCACTTTGCTTCATGCGAAGATGTCCTAGGTGACAAAATCTTGTTATGCTAGTACTTTGTAGTTACATATTACATGGGAGGCTGTTTTGTTTATTTCATTGCAAGTTATCGCATGTGGAACGTCTTAGTACTACCTCTTTCAGTAGGTACCTTGCAGGTGACAGTGTCTTATAAGCAGTTACTTTTTTCTTTGTGGTCTCTAGCCATAACATTTTCAACTGCTTTTGGCTGAAGGTTCTCCAAGGAAACCTTCTGCATGTCTTTGTCCAAATTTGGTCTTAAAAATATTCTAGATTGTCTGTGTTCATCCAGTCCTGCAGTGTCTTTCTTGCAAGTGATCCTGACCTGCAACATAGCACTTGTTATATTAGTGGGTGCTGAGATCCAGTTTTGGGCAATTTACCAGTGACCTTGTACCCTTCATCAGTGTCCTGGCAATCTTATCAGTTGCACAGTGTTATTTTCAGGCACTTTTATTAGAAACTGGTAGCATTCAGGGCCAAAATACAGTTGCTGGGATAGATGTCAAGTGGTTTGATTGCAGTTTGGTTGATGGAATATCAGTGATCTCTTTTCTGGTATCCTGTATCTGTTCTCTGTTGTCCATTCCTTCATGGCATATTATTGTGGCTGGAACATTGGTATGTTGTCAAAGAATGGAGCTAGGCTTCCTCCTTGTGCCATGTCTAGATACCACCCCCAAATACCAGTGCCTTCATTTGTGTAGAATCCATGTGTGTGCCAGACTAGAGCCCTGTTTGTGTTCAAAATGTTCTTGCCCATTCACTGCTGTGAGGAAGTTTGACCTTGTCATCTCCTCCCACCTGAAGACTTCCTTCATGCCTCAGTATGCGTTCATGCCCATACATGAAGTGGATATAGGTTTCCATTGTTTTTGCAGCTGAGTGCATATACTGTATTTCCTGGCCCATAAGAAGCATCGGCCTATAAGACGCACCGTGATTTTTTTGTTAGAAATTTTAGGGAAAAAAACGAATGTATTTTAATTTTAGTAATTTATTGGAAGAAATCAGGATTGTTACATACCAAAATTAGCAACCATAATATAATTTATTCATTATAGAGACCCAAAAAATCATCATCACTGCCACTGAAATCATCAGCATGGTTGTTTTCACTAGATGTGTTACTTTCTTCATATAAAATGTCATCTTCACTTTCATCCAGTGCATTGCTAATGCGATATTTTTTGAAAGACTTTACAGTAGTCTCACTTTTAACTCGCTGCCAGGAATTTTTCACCCACTCACAAACATTAGAAATTGAAGGCCGTTTCACTCTTCCTGCCGGTGTAACGTGATGAGTTGGTGCCTCAATCCACTTTGCCCATTCCTCATGCATAAATCCCTTGAACGATTTGTTAACTGAAATGTCCAGAGGCTGTAATTGACTAGTTAATCCACCAGGAATTACTGCGAGATGCGTCTTCAGTTTAGTGGCAAGCCTTTCTTTTTTTTTTGTTTGTTGATTCTGTTACATGTGCCTTGAAATGATCGCACACTTATGCAGATGGTTTTTTAAGGAGGCCACCTGGACGCTTGGACCACACTTTCTCTAACCACAGCTTCATTCCTTCACCATCCATCCATCCTTTAGAATGAACATGAATGTAAATCCCATGTGGGATTACTTCTTTAGGCAGCATTTTTCTTTTAGAGATTAATAAAGGTGGAAGCTTTGTGCCATCAGCACAACATGCAAGATCAACAGTGTAACGCATTTTCTCATTACCAGAAGTCTTTATCATAATTGTCTTAGCACCTTTAACATCCACTGTTTTATTCGATGGAACATCAAATGTCAAAGGTATCTCATCTATGTTCCTTAATTGTCCTATCTCAAAACACGGCTTCTTTCTCATGTTTATGACATACCATATTTATGGAATTCTATAATCTTTATTTCGTACTCACAGGGCAATTTTTGTGCTCTTGTAGTTTTAGTACCCATACACAGGCCATTTCTTCTCATAAATCTTTCGCACCACGAAGTTGTTCCAGCAGAAGCAGTAATGGAGATTTCAGTGGCTAGTCTTCTCGCTTCAATTGAAATAATTTTCGTTGAAACAGCAATTCCATTCTTCCTGTGATCTATTATCCAGTTCTTAACATATTCTTCAAGTTTTGGCCATTTAGGAGCACATGAACATAAAG
>JGI20166J26741_11481029_pt1 | contig 13021 bp, 8 predicted proteins | sample TergutCu122P5_FD_26741 | JGI IMG/M metagenome (IMG submission 26741)
GGGGGGGGGGGGGGGGGACTTTGTTACTGGTTTACAGCTTGACTCAAATAAATATTAATATGAACTTACACAGATTTCATGAATCCACACATGAGTCAGGTGACTAGGCTCTGCAGTAAGTCATATGGTATGTGACATACAAAAGGTAAGACTAACAGCCTCTCATATACAACTGCAATATAATATTGCTTTAAAGGCCACAGCAGACTCACTGGAATCATTTGTCATAATTGTAATGTGTGCAATACTGATGAGGGAAATTAGAAAATGCCTTAAAAGATAATTTATAATATTTGGCCATTTTTTACTTTATCTCTGCTGAAATGAAGCATATATCTGGCTTGTGAAGTACACAGAAACAAAACAAATTCAGGTTGATCAGTTTCATTCTGTTTTGAAAATATTGTGTATGAAAGTAATAAAACAACATATTTCTTTGACACAACTTTTTATTCATAAACTGATAAAATTTTTATAAGTAATATTGATGACATGTTTCAGTATGTTTGTGGGCCATTTTCAAGTCTTGCAAAGGAGCACAGACCTTATTTTCTGGTTCAAAGTGTTTATCAGAACACAGAATGCAACTAATTGAGACACTACATATGTGATTAGATTACTTTTGATTTGATTTTTTCATTACAGTTTTCATACAATGCACAGATATTCTGTAGAGTTTTATGTTAGAGTTATGCATGTGCGTGTTTCAGCTGATGACATGGGATTGGGAAAAACACTTACCATGATTGCTTTAGTTCTGAAGGCCAAAGAAGAAATTGAGAACGAAGGCGTGTCTGAGGAAGATTCAGATGAAGAAAATGAAAGTACATGGTATTCAGACAAACAGACATGTAAGTATTACTGCACTTTCCTTAGCCTTTTCCACTTTTTATAGTTTTATCATCTCCACAACTCTCAATCCATATATATCATCCCAGAGCTTATCAGTTTTTCCCATGCTCTTGCTTCCATTCATGCAACACCTCTCGGACTTACATCTTCATATTCAGCTCCTTGACTGTGTCCTTTTCCTTTTTTATATTCCAATTCTCCTTTGTCTTCCTGTTTTTATTCTGTCTTGAAACTTGTCGATGCCTTCTTATTCTGGTGTATATTAGTGTACCTTTCAAGGCCCTTCATTTTTAATTTATCTTAAGGTTCACATCTTTTTGGTTTCCCTGTGTCTAAAAACGAATGCTGAGATGGTTACTACTACATGCTTCTCATGTAGCCCTCCCAACTTAGGTTTCTTAGATCTGTATTTCATATTCATGTACATGCATTATAACCATTGCCACTGGGCGACAGCCCATTTGCAGTTAAATATATTATTATTATTATTATTGTTGTTGTTATTATTATCATCATCATCATTATCATCATCATCATCAACAACAACAACAACCCAGTTTCTCCTTCTGCGCTCTTAAAAATTTCATCTTTGCTGCTGTTAGACTACTGATGTCCAGAAATGTAAGTCTCATTATCTCATGCAAATGGTATTTACTGATGCCTGTGTTACCTCCTACATTTCTTGACAGATGAGAAGGGAGGAACCCTGGTGATTTGCCCAGCAAGCCTCCTTAACCAGTGGGAAGGTGAAGTAAAGAAACGAGTTAAGCAAGGTGTAATAGATATAGAGGTCTACCATGGTATATCCCGAGAATCAAGACCTCGTCGGTAAGTGTTGTTTACTTTCGTTACCTATTCTTCATTATCTGCTATGGGAATGGATTGAGTACAGTATGAAATGGAAATGTAGTATTTCCATTGCTCTTTACCTTGCTGAAGTTAACTCATTTTCAGAATGGACTTGTAGTTTTATCCTGTGTGTGTCAGAGGCCTAATGTGCTGATAATTATAATCATTGTGACTTGTTTGGACCGTTTAATGAATTTTAGGCAGGTGCTTATAGCCTTTCCAATCAAAAAACACAACCAACATCACCTTGATCTTTGACCGATTCATCCCTGGTTTTTGGTCGAGGAGAACCTTTCCCCATCCATTGCCACAATTGCATCTTGGCTTCAACATCATACCCATAACATTTTTACCAAGTTTGCAGCAAATTTTCACACACACACACACACACACACACACACACGTTCTTCAAACTCTTTCATAATCACTTTGTCACTATCCGACAAACAGCTTGTGCACGTACTCAGTTCAGCAGATGTAACTCAAGGACTAATGCTCATAGCGAAACGGGGCAAATGGCAGTTTGTTGTCCAAACCCGCCACTAGGTGTGCTCAGTAGCCACAGCACGCCCTCTGTGCTGGTTGGCACAAAATTTAAAAAGTTCAGTCTTTTTTTGAACACGCCTCGTACATCAGACTTCCATGTATTCCATGTAGTCATTACTGACGTTTAAGCCTTTGTCTGACCATGGTGCCAAGGTGTGTGTCCTGGTGTAGAAGAAACGGGTGCAAGTGTCTGTAGCTATGAGGTTCATCTCAGGATCTGTTGCAAATTGCTCTCCAGCCAGGTGCTTTATAAGGAGTCCAAAGAAGTAGAAATCAACAGCATGAGACTGGGACTGTAGGCAGAGTGGTGCATAACCAAGGTTTAATCCTCTGTAAGAACAGACTGCAGAACTACTGTCTGTGGTTGATGTAATGTCAAATGTGTGAGTTCCATACAAGGTGCTTGGCAGTTTTATGGGAGATTCTTTGGCACCCAGAATCCACACACTTCTCTGTACATTCAGTTGGTTTTGGAAACTGCTGTGCTTCCTACCCAGCGAAGTGTTTAGATTTGGGCAGTGTTAGTCAGCTTATTGTATCTGCATGATACACATTGTCATCCGTAGTGGACATGGGCAACTGAGTCGAAGTTTGTCACCGGTAGGTGTTCTGCTGTTACTGAAATATTGCATCATATTAATGCCTCTTTCCATGACATTACATGTGCTGAGTACATCACCACCTGGCACTGAATTCCGCTGATGTGGCACCCTTCACATGCAGCAGTTCAATCATACTGTGTGCTTTGACATTTGACCATATTTTCAGTAGGCCTACCTGCCACTGTCAAAGTGGTGGTACAGAAATACAACATGCTTATGGTGCCCTCTTATGGCTGTGTGATTACAGGTGGTCTTCAAGTACTCATTACTTTGTGAAATCATGGTCAAATGATGCCGTTTCAGTGAGACATGCTCAGTGATGAATCCTGATCCAGAGATCGGATCTAATGGAAGGTTAATTGGAAAGCATCATGTACAGTCCTTCTAAACCTGACCAACAGATCAGGGTTCACCACTGGTCACAGTGTTACCTTGTTTAATGACGTATTGTAATTTGAATCTTAAGAATGATTTGTCTTGAAATGGAATACACAGAAAAGACATATCTTTACGTAATGACATGTTTAAAGTTCCAAAGTGAAAAAGTAAAGTTCACCTTAGAACAGGCCATGAAGGCCCAGAGGGGGAGTAGAGGTACAGCTTTACTCTTTCTTTAACCTTGGTGCTAGATGGAGGTGGGTGGTCATTGCCATGGCCCAGCTGCACTACTCCCAAGAAAGAGACCCAGTACCCATTGTATAGAAGGCTGGGTGGGACCCAGGGCTGGTCTGGACAGGAGTAGTAAATTTTGCCCCCAACAGATTCAATCCCTGGACCATGCGGCCTGTAGTGGGTCGCTATACTGACTGCTGCCCAGCCCTCAGTATAGTCCATGGTATAATCTGTAAATTGTGATGATCTTTTGTACACTCGGTGGTTTCCATGAGTCATAACGCAGAGTGCCACAACCTAAACATCCACCACCAAGAATACTTCATACCTCATGTGACTCATCTGTACTGTGTATCTGTGTGCAACTTTTGTAGACTGGCAAGACGTGACATGGTAGTAACAACATACAATATAGTCAGATCAGAAGGAGGAGTTGTGTCTGGCCAAAAGAAATCCTGCGCTGCTGTGGACCACTCAAAGCAAGTAAGTCTTTTGATGGAAAAAGATAGATTTATTTTCTCATTTTTTGGTTTGTTATCATCCTTGTATTGAGGTAATGTGTATCTCATCATCTGTCTGTTTGGCTGACTATCCTTATTAGCTTGGAACCTGAAATTAGACTGTGAATGCATCCTTACATATTGTGTGATATCAGGTTCTCACTACAGTGTAAATGATGTCTTCGCTGTTCTGGATTAATTTAAAGACTTGATACCATCGACACAACAGCTGCTTGACCCATGACAGATTGTCCCAGAACATTGGTAACCAACAACCAATCAGTGCTAAATAACATCCTAGAAGAGCCAAGAACTTATCCTTCCATATTGTTTCAAATTCATTTTATGCAACTCATCATATTATTCAAATTATAATCTAAGCTGCTGAAATTGTTAAAGGAAGCAAAAATAAGTAATGATTATGACTGTAACAATTATTTCTTAAGTTAAACAAGTTTTTTTTTTTGGGGGGGTGTGTGCTGTGGTCACCACTTATGTGAGTTTGATAGATGGTTAATTTTAATGCCGACTAAGGTCACTTGTGCAAAAGAACATCCAACATATATTGATGACACTCCCCTTCATTAGGCTACAGTGACATCCTCTGTTGCTTCTGATTAGTCTCTGTTTTATCATACCATTTCTAATTTGTCACTGTGTTCCCTTAGCATTTAATACAATCTCATAATGTCCAAGTCAGCTGCATGTGTTGTTGACCTTCCTTCTTTACCTAGATTCTAATTATAGAAGAAGTTTCTGTTTCCTAGTCTTAATATGACATGCAGCACCTGATTTTGCAATAGTGATATGTATTTTTTAGTTCATGAAATATTTGTATTACTTAACTGTGTGGACAATGCTGATCCGTGTGTTTTTTATTTTAGGGCACTTTGTTTGGTGTTAAATGGGAAAGAATTATATTGGATGAGGCCCATACAATTCGCAACCACAAGAGCCAAACGGCAGTTGCAGTGTGCGCGTTAAAAGCCAAGTACCGATGGGCTCTCACTGGGACTCCAATTCATAACAAAGAAATGGATTTATATTCATTGCTGAAGTTTCTGAGATGTTCTCCCTTTGATGATTTAGTTGTGAGTAGATTTCGTAGGACCTATAAGACATCATTCATTGAACATTAACATGAATACATGTTTTTTGTAGACAGTGAGCATTTCAGTATTTGATTAAATGGGAATTAAAAGAGGCATAAGTACTATGTTGTCATTAATCAAAGATAATCTGTGTACTAATGCTAATGTTATAATAACCACACTGTAGAGGAATACAAATGTAAAATTTCTGCAGAGTGACAGGTTCCTTTGCTGTTAAACGATAATACAGATAAGAAGTTTTCTGTGATGAAGTTTATTTCTTTGAAGCCATGTTACTATTCAGAGTCACTGGTATTACTGATTCAATAGGGAAAAGAGTAAGAGAGTCTTAATATATTAACACAGCAATTTGCTTGGGAAGGAATCGTGCAACTGACAAACTCTCTTCTCAGAAACAGTGTGGATTTATGTTTCATCGTAACCCTTTGTTGTTCAGCTAAATGAGACGTACAAATCTTTGGTACCTCACAGGAAAAACAGCATCCTCTGAAAAGACAAACTGTTTTCTAAGAGTCATATGGAACCTATATGTATGCTGTGTGTGTTTAATTCAGTGTTTATTTTCAGAGCACCCAATAAGGAAGGGCATTGTTGTGCCTGGAAGAGTTGAACAATACCAAAAATTGACAAGATGTGTTTTGTGGCTTGTTGGTTAAATTTGTGTGTGATTAATTGCATATGCATAAAAATTTTAGGGAACAAATTTTTTACGCATTCCATCTAAGATTTTTTTGTCAGCTGGTTGTTTGAACTTATTAAGAGGAAAGTACGTGGTTTAACACTGAGTAGTGTGCACCACATAAAAGTAAGTCTCTTTGTGATTATTTAGACAAGAACCAGTTCCACTGGAAATAGGAGACTCACAAATCCATGAACATGGTTAAGACACTTGTATACTCAGTGTACATCCTTTAATTGCCTAATAGTACTGATTATGCATTCTTTGCACAACATGCAAAAAGTTAATCCAAGTGGGAATGGCCATGTCTTTTACGTTTTATGTGCATCTATGTGCATGATTCAGTTCAGGCTTTCTGTAAGATGCAGGAAAAGAACATACATAGGGTTGGTCCTCAGTGTGTCTGTATGTTTCAAATAGAGAATTCCTGGAAATATTTTAACATTATATTCTGTGTGTGTTATTGCTATTACAGTCCACCCCAGATTCATAAGATGTATTTTCCTGCATTTCATAATAGCACTGTGGAGGAAATGTGGGTGTATGCAGGGTGGGCACTGCAATAACACAATTACTAAAATGTGGTAATCGTAGGGAGGATATTAACCATAGTAATCATAGTAACTGTGGTAAGGATAGGAAGGTAATTAAACACAGTAATGAATTTTATATCACACTAAAATGTGAGTTCGGAATGCCCATGAAAACTGTGTACTGGCATTGATTACACCTTTACATCATTATTATTATTATTATTATCATCATCATCATCATCATTGTTATCACCGTTATGCGGGGTATTTACAATTATATACCTGAAACAAACCACGTTTCTAGGGTATATAGTGTTGCAGCAGTTCTGTATGTACAATTTGTGCTACAAGTAATGTTATTTCGCCTGTGAAATATGTTTTGTGCTTTTATATTAGCACTTTCCACCGTATGTGCACAGTGCCCAATACAGCTGTTTTTTGCAGTTCCTTCATTTCTTGCTCTCATGGTATGATGCTCAGGTCTTGTCTGAGTGATTTTGAAATGGTTCCAAGTCACCCCTATTACTACTGGTATCACTTTTGCTGTCACATTCCACATACATTGCAAAATTTCTATTATGAGGTCTTTATATTTTAAAATCTTCTCAGCTTCTTTCTTTATCACATTTCTGTCTCCAGGAATTGCATCATCTATTAACATGCGTGTTCCTTGTTTATTATCACGATTATGATGTCCGGTTACCGTTAGGAATAGTTCTGTCGGTTTGCACTTGTTGGTTCTATCGTATGGTAACCCTACCTTCGTGACACGTTGCAACTGATTTTGGTGCATGGTCATACCAATGTTTGCTGTCTAATTTTACCCCTATTTCCTTGCATGTGTAAAAGTTTAGTTGAACACATTATCATGTTGTTGTTGCTGTTGTTGTTGTTGTTGTGGTGGTGGTGGTCATTGCCGTCATCATCACTGTTGTCATTGTGGTTGTTGTTCTGAATATGTGGATAGTGATATCTAGTTTGTTTCTACATTTCAGGCTCCCACATTTTCACATCCACATTTATGGTTTGGCTGTAATCTTCAGACCATAGTATATATAACAGAATATCATCTACGCACATTGGAAAATGTATTAATTGACTGAACAGATAGTCAAGTTTAACATGTGTATTTAATGAAGAGAATGGTTAGATTTCTCCATTGCCGCAGTTGCCAGTTTTCTTACCCATCAGTCATATTAGTGATTACCTTCATTGTTTGGACTTTCACATTTATTTCATAGGTGTGGCGTCGCTGGGTTGATAATAAGAGTGCTGGAGGAATGCAGCGACTAAATACTGTGATGAAATCTATAATGTTACGTAGAACAAAAGAACAGCTACAAAACAAGGGAACACTGTCATGTCTGCCAAAAAAGCATGTGTATGATATCCGTGTGAAACTTGATGCTGCAGAATTCAGAGTGTACCAAACAGTTCTGAACTTCTCAAGGTAGCTATGCACTGATAATTGTAAGACTGACTTCTCTTGTTTTGTTAAGTGCTTTCCATTCTGTATAATGTCATTAGTGACTCATGGTGAATTTTATGACACAAACTTCCCACCATTCTGCTCATAAAAGTATTGGCATTCTAGAAACCAATGGTGCCTTGGTAAACATACATTCAAAATGTAAGATTCAAGTCTTGGAGGGGTATGACACAATGTCAGTTGATAAACAGATATTGATGTTCCAGAAGAGCTTGCTTCCTTCATTCTCAGTTTGTGAGCAGTCCGCAAAGGGTGGCTGCACCAGGAAAATTGTTATGTTATATCTGTAAGGGTGATTGGTGTAGTCAGTGTAGTGCATGGGGTACAGGAGGAACAGGTAGGAGAGTTCAGCAGAGCTGTGTGGGATTGGGCATATGAGATGGAAGCAAAGTAAAGTTTATTTTATTTTGTTTTACTTATTTATTTATTTTTATTTTTTAAAGGGTTGGTAGAAACCAGAAGTTAGTTGAACATGATTCAGTCATAAATCGTGTTTCTTGAATAATTTTGAATGTGATGGGCATCAAGGACATCAGAATAAAGAATAAATGTATACTTATTAACTTGGGATCATAACAATTAAACATTAAACAAAGGAACAAATTAATTAATGGAGGAGTAACCTGGGTTCCCACTGTAAATGATTGTGATATTTTGTTTGTGAGAGGGTCTGACTTCCAAAACAACCACATTTTTTTGGACTTATGCATCATTTACTTATAACTAAAAACACAAAGTTTCAGAAGCAGAGCTGGCTTCCAAAAGATTGTGTTTTAGTTATAATTTGAAGATGGATAAACTCCAGAGAAAGGAGATTGTTTCAGAATACAGTCTACCATTGTCAATTCTCTGTAGAATTGAAATAGTGGCATTTCATTTTAGGAATGTTGTATTTCTGTGGTGTACATTATAATTTGTGTGTGTGTTTTTTTTAGAACTTTATTTGCACAATACTTGGCACAGAAAATTGAGAAGGAACAGATGCTTGAAGTGAACAGTGGTCATTCAAAGAACCCAACCTATTTGCAAAATGGTGAGAGATACATAAGTTAATTAACTGAAGTAAACTAAGGAAAGGTTTTTAGTATAAACATTTTTGACAGGGAAGGGAGGAGCACATAACAGAATGAGAACCAACAGAAGACTTTCTGTATGGAGTAGCCTTCTTATAATTGTATGCAGTTATGCAGTCCTTGAAAGCATTACACAGGTTACTGACAGTCATGATGGCAGACAGTGACATGTTAGAAATTATGAAAATGTTTTAATCTTTTACTATTGATTTCTTCAGCCACTGTTATGTTTCTCCAAATGTCAGAATATTTTCTTTTCTCCTGTCTATTAGATACATCTCATGACTGGCATTAATGCAGTGACCATTGTATCTGAAAATTTAAATTCTTGATATTGTCAAGTAGCTGACATGAGTGAGGGTGGGGGGTAAACATACTTTATCTTGCATCGGACTTCCAACTCCATTAGTGCACTATGTACCAGTTGCGATAATAATTCTGGTGATTGATGCACCATTTGTATGTAATGGACACAGAAATTACTGTGTCCTGTGACATATAATATCATTTCTGTGCCTTTTTATACATTTATTGACGTTATCTGCAGTTGAAACTCTATAGCATAGAATGATGGATGATAATAGTTAAGAAAGGCCAAATGTAAGGCATCACCTGGAATTTGCCTGGAGGAACCAAGGAAAATTAAAAACTGGAAGGCATTTGGTGCCTTGTGTTAGCAAGTCTTTTAATGTTATCATTTTGTCTTTGAAAAAGCCTTGCTTACAAGTTTGTGAATATACATCCACAAGGGTGCACAAATCCAGGGCACCTGGGGACTATGACAATAAATTTTTTATGATGGCGCCTAATATTTGGGGGTCCTCGGTATAGAACTTGCTTCACGTCACTCTTCTGGCACCTTGAGTCTTGAGGTGGTGCTGGCCCATCAGTTTACATTGTGATGGGCAATAAATTCAGGCATTCTCCAAATCTTCTTGGCTGAAAACAGTGTTCAGTGTATTACATGCTAACATGTTGTTGTACTGTTGTTTGGAGAGTAATGATGAAAGTGTAGGGAAATGTGACTGTTCTGGTGCATTCAATTTCATTTGTTTAATTCCATAAAAAATCTGAAAATTTTGGGGGAAAAAATGTATTGGGCATAAAATTTTATGCTTCCCTGTGACTGGTACACATTGCTTCAACTCTAATTGTATGAAGTTGCGTGGATGTTGTATGTCCACTTAGAGATGTTTGAGTTTATATTTCAAAGTAGCTCTATGCCTTTTAACGTTGCAGCAGTTGTCTGTTTGTATGTAATATGTTAAGTGTGCAGCATTAATTTTGATAACGTGATGCTGGAAGTATTTACAAGAACGTATTAATCACACTGAACTTGAGACTACATTTGACAGTTAACCTCTTTTACATAAAATGAATTCAGTGAAAAAAGCTCATATTGTACATTTCATAGCATTACCCATCCAATTTTATACAAGTAAATGGTAAAGTTCAGCCTAGAAGAAGCCATGAAGGCCCAGAGGGGGAGTACAGGTATAGCTGTACTCTTTCTTTAACCTTGGCACTAGATGGATTTGGGTAATTTTGTTCAAATACTTTTTTGAAAAATTGTACTTGTTATATGGCATTGTAAATGTGTTTCTCTTTACTGACTGTATCTCTGTGACATGTAATTGATAGCCAGGTGAATAATACAGTTTTTATTTATAGAGAAATCATTACCGCTTGAGATGAATGAAGAAATCCGTGCTCTGCATCAAAAGATGAAAAGCATGGGTGATGTAAAAGCATTTCATATACTGGTTCTTCTTCTCCGGTTACGGCAGATTTGCTGTCACCCCGGACTGATTGAGGGTGTAAGTAATTTTGTGTGTGTGTGTGCATGCACACACACACACACACATGTACATGTTGGTACATAGTAGAATCTGGTCTTATGGGATTGTGCATAGAACTGTTGAGTTGCTGTACCTGGACTCATCCACAGGATAAAGCAGAGGGATGATAGGTTAATTGATTAGAAACAGCTATGGAATGCAGATTAGTCTGGATTAGTTGCTATTAACTGAATGAAAACATTAGTTTTCATAAAATTAAGGTGCTGTGCAGTGATACTGTCTCAGATGGGAATTGTAGAGTTTTCCATAATCAAGAATGTGCACTATTGTACATTTTGTGGAAATGCATGTTACAAGAGGCATTAAATGGAATGAGAATGATCTACTGAGGTGACAACACAATCCCATGTTTTTAGAGAGGCAATGCTGCAGGCATGTTTATCCCCTTCAACCACCCATGTTATGACCCCCACATCTATCATTGAACAAGCCGTAAGCAAGCTGCATGTGACCAGTGTTCACGACCAGCTACCAGTGGACAGGGTGTCATGTCCTAGAAGACAGTAATCCTAATAGTCATGAATTGTGGGATCTTCAGTTCACACTAGTAACAGAATATGTCATGGTTGAACTTCATTAAATGTTTTGTGACAGTAGCAATACGAGAATTAAAACGTACACTTTGGACTGATAGTACTAAAGAAATATTCTTGCACTCATGTGTAATGGATATTAAGTGTGAGTGAAAAGTTAAAGTTTTTATTTACAGTATTAGCATATAACAAATTTGTTAATAATTATCGATTGCATTGATTAATTTCAGCATGAACATTGGTAAGTCATAGTGTTTTGTAGTTAAGCCAATATTTATATTATTTAATTGATCTTATTGCAGATGCTAGACAAAGAAAGTTGTGAAAACGATGGAATAGAAGATGAAACTGGACTGGATGTTGACCTTCTTTCACAGCTTGGGAAAATGGGCCTCGATGACACAAAGCAGAGTGAACCAGTGGATGCTGATGGATTAGTTAAGAAAAAAGTTCTAGATCATAACAATCCTGTTTTCAAGAAGGACAGAATCAGTTCTAAAGTATGTGTATGCACAGGGATTACCATAAGTAACATTCACTAGGTCATAAAAATTAAATGACAAGCCATTACACTGTTACAATCTATCTAATTTTTACCACTCAAGTATCATTTCCCAACTTGATCCCCGAGCATTTTGACACATTTGCACCATTGTGCTGAATAATTTGTGTTTGGTGGAACGCGGACTCTTACATCCAGGCTCTTCAAGGACAAAGTTCTGTACAGTTCTAATTAACAACTCCAATGCAGAAGGTAAATATTAAATATTGACATGGTTTTCCAAAACCAGTTCCTGTATACATGCTATATACATGTGTCCTTGTTGTGCTGGGCTGGCCAGTACAATCATCATCGTGGACATCTGTTTGGTTTTCAAAGTCTCCGCACCATTGTCTGACATATTGCACTCTCATTATGCTATGACCATACACTGTCAATTGACAGTAACGTTTGGTGGGGAAAACATGTTTTGCCCATAAGAACCAAATCGCACTATGAAATTCTTTTGTTGCTGCTGTTGCAGTCAACTTGTTCCATGACCACAACTTGCACCATTTGTTGTATGTTGCTCCTCCTACAAGTGCGGTTTCCTAACAAAACATAAAGTACTTGATTAACAGTAAAGTTGTGGGCTGTGGAACCATGGTTACTGAATATGACTCATAAAAAGGGTGTAAATCAAGGGTACCTGGTAATTACGTAATTGTTATCACAAGGAAGAGAAGTCTTGTAGCTTACAGGAAGGGTTGAGATTGTTAGAGTGGCAGCTAATGTAAAGATGTGCAGTGTATTTAATTATTCATTTAATTATTAACACTTGTAGTTCTTGAGCATACAGTAGAGCCTCTGTTTAATGTTTAGTTGAAGGTTTTTCTGCATTTAATGCTTGAATATCATTGATCACAAGTTAGTAGTTTCATTGCTAAATTCCCTTAAGATTTGCCTCAAGTTAGTGATTTACATCCACTGATCCTGCAATCAACCTTCAATAACAGTGTATACATCTGTTATATAGAGACATTAGTCCATCAAACTAACAGACAGTTAAATCGGTGCACACCATATTGAAAGACTGATATCTGTAGTTATCACAGAATATCTTTTGTAATGTACATAAATTTGAAGTAGAAGTGTTTTCTTTATAGTCACTGAGAGTGTCATACATCACATGAATTTGTCCATTATACAAGGTGGTTCAAATATGACCGGGACTGATTTGTGTGTAAACAAGCTGCACTGCGCAGCAGCTGTGCGACCTTGAGAGAGTGAAGCCACAACCT
>JGI20166J26741_11481252_pt1 | contig 13020 bp, 20 predicted proteins | sample TergutCu122P5_FD_26741 | JGI IMG/M metagenome (IMG submission 26741)
GAAATAATTGACCTGATAGAAACGGCGAGGCCATTGATGGATCATTTGCAGAAAAACTATGACGCCCGCTGCTGTTTCGTTATATACCCGGACAGCGTAAAGATTATGCGGGACGAAAGGGTGATACTGAGCCCGAAATGCTGTCCATTATGATAACTATGATTTTAGGCTTAGCTGCCTTGGGTTTTAGTTTATTTGGTTGCCGGCTTATGCACAAGATGAACGGTTATAAACCGTTAATATTTACATCGATTGGACAAATCCTAGGATTCATAACGATTGTGATTATTCTCAACAATTTGCCCTCTTAGATCGCGGGATAAGGATTTGACACAACGAAAAAACGAATCTTGCATGAGGCCATTTTGTAAACATTGAGCTGGTTTGTATTTAAGGTATTCCGATAATTCAATTAATAATTCTAACGAATCTTCATCGCAAAGCGGCATCACCCTATACGTTACTGAAAGCAAAGCTGAAAATTCTTCCTGCGATATTGTTACATTGCTTTGAAAAAGTATAGAAAACTTGCCGGAAAAATCTTCATACGCTGCGCTTCTCTTATTAAGGATGGATATCTTTTTCAATTTGATTTTGGCTTGTGAATTTATGTAAGCTGTTGCAATTGGTGCGACAATAGCGGCTAAAGCCGCAATTAACGACATAACGACAGTAGCATTCATGTAAGTACCTCCAAAAATAAAATTTATCAAAATTGTACATCATTTTCCAAAATATTACAACATCTTGAAAGGAGTCCTCACCGTGGGAAAGCGTCTGTATCTTTCTCACAAAAGACAAAACGACGACTATACAAAAGCCTACAAAGACCTCGATATGAACGAATATCGCAGGGCAGTCCGGGACACCGGCTTCGTGGACTTTGTGTCCCTGGCTGAGGAGATCGTATCAAAACAAATGAGGCTCGTGAGCTTCAACTATGACGAGGATGAATATGAGCTCGTCTGCTTTGTAAAGGGCAACACGGACTTGTACATCGTCGAGCACAGCCATGAGGGCATCTTCATGGGATACAACCTTTACGCGAGGCCGGAGGGCGAAACCAGCCTGATACTGCTTGAGGGATACGACGACTATGAATCCGCAAAGAACGTTATGGATGATATCAAATTCGGCCTGACGCTGGGCATGGAATACTTCCGGCTGCCGGCCAACTGCGGGGAGGATGAGGATGAGTGAGAAGGGGCCGCGGATTATACTTGATCTCTGCGGCGGAACCGGGGCGTGGAGTAGGCCGTACAAAGAAGCCGGGTATGATGTGCGGGTGATAACACTGCCAGAATATGACGTTACAACCGCCCAATGCAAACAGACCAGCGACTATACGCATGATCCGCCTAAAGATGGCGCTACGCTATTCTTTTTCAAACAGACCGGAGGATTCCGCGCGCTTGATGTCAAAGACGTCTGCGGCATCCTTGCCGCGCCGCCCTGTACGGAATTCAGCATCGCGAAAAACGGCAGCCACAGAAAACGGGATTTAACCGCCGGCATGAGGACTGTAACAGCTTGCATGAATATCATATGGTTCTGCCAAGAGCACGGCAAATTGCAGTTTTGGGCTATGGAAAATCCGGTTGGGTATCTGCGGCAATTTCTAGGCATTCCGCACTACACCTTCTATCAGTGGTGGTTCGGCGATAATGGCATCAAACGCACGGATTTATGGGGTTACTTCAACAGCCCTAAGCAAAAGGTTTTCGGACGACCGGACAACCCGTATTTTGTAAAGCAGTACAAGTCCGGCAAAAAGAATCAATTCTGCTGGTCTACGCCGAAGCCGCCGGAATGGTATGAAGGACCGCCGCTCGATCGTGCGGCGCTCAGAGCCATAACCCCGGCGGGGTTCGCGGAAGCGTTTTATAGAGCCAATAAGCCGAAAGCTGTATAGGGGTGATGATGATGAACCGGTACCGCGTCCTGTTTAAAGACGGCGGCTCAACCAAAGTATTCGCTGTCTGCGTCTCCGACGCTGAGTACATCGCCAGGATAAGGAAAGCGGCAGAGCCCGTCGCCGGCTTAAGACCCAAAAACAGCTTTTGCAGGAAGCTCTGTCCCGCCATATTGCTGATGGAGAGCTGCTTGAACTTGCGAACGCTTACTTTGACGGTGATGATCTCAATAATAACGCTCTGCTTATAGCCGGTCTTATTCAGGCGTCCGCCGACGGTAACGTCCAGGCGTTTGATCGGCTGCAAAGGATACTCGGAAAAGATGACAGGCATGTCGCCGAGGTTGCCAAGCTTAAAACCGAGAACAGGATATTGCAGCAGAAGCTTGATATTTTACTTGGCAAGGTTGATGTCAAAGAGCTGGGCTTACTGGAGTTTTTAAAAGATGGTTAAGGCGGGACCGAAACAGAGGGAATATATCAGAAACAGCGTCCGGGATGAGATCATATACAACGTAGCCGAGGGCGGTATACGTACCGCCAAGACGACGCTCAATACAGCGGCGTTTCTAGTCAATCTGGAACAAACGCCGGACGAGGTTCATCTTGCGATAGGGGCCGAGGCAAATACCATAAAATTGATCTGTCATCAGAAGTTTGTTCAGTTTCTTGGGCCGAGTATGGTCAGCTTTGGAAAGTATGAGGACGTCTCGTGCTGCCGCATTTTAGGCAAAGTAATTCTCTTTGTCGGGGGAAGCAGTACAAGCGACTGGGAGCGGTTCCACGGCTTTGATATCGGTATGATTCTAGCCTCCGAATTCGATACGCTCCATGAAAATACAATTGCGGAAATGTTGGCCCGTATCGTAGCCAGCAAGCGCAAGAAGGTTTTTATTGACCTTAACCCTACGCATCCCAGGCATTACTGCTATGTAAACTATATTGACGAGTGGTGCAAACACACAAACTGCAACTATAACAAATTTAACCTGGACGATAACATGAGCCTCACTGAGGCTGACAAGGAATATGCCAAAAGCATGTATCCTGTTGGCTCTGTGTTTTATAAACGGTTCGTGCTGGGTCAGAGGGCCGCGGCTGAGGGCGCTATATATCAAATGCCAAGCGACTTTTTAATAGGGCCGAAAAAGATGGAATTCAGGCAAATAAACGCCGGCGTCGATATCGGCCAAAACAAATCCAAAACGGTTTTTGTACTGACCGGTATCGGAAAGACGGAGGCCGTTGTCCTTGATGTCGTAAAGCTCGACAGGGATCAGAGCACGGAACGGATCATCGACATATACAAAGACACGATTGCGCGATGGAAAACAGAATACCCGCTTTTGCGGGACGTCTATGTGGACAGCGAGTGCCAATCGTTTATCAGATCATTTGATAACCTGGGATTGCCGGTCATTGTCCGCAACGCCTTAAAGATGCGGATAAAAGACAGGATCACATATACGGCGCGTCTGATTGCCGCCGGGAAGCTTCACGCCTTTAGCCATTGTAAGGTGTTTGAGGATGCATTAAGCGGCGCGGTCTGGGACGGCAAGAAATTAAACGATGTGCGGCTGGATGACGGCACAAGCGATATTGATACCTTGGACGCTTTTGAGTACAGCATAGAGCGCGAATTCAGAGATTTACTGGGGGTGTAGAAAATACCATTCCAAAACTTTTTTATGATGATCCTTAATTTTTTTAAGAATCTGTTTGGCGTGCAGCCCCAGACGACCACATTTGAACAGCAGCAGAACTTTATATACGATATCAAGTATAAGGACATAACAGATTTCAATCTGATCAGCGTGCTCGCGAATAAGCTGACAAACCTGGCTCTGTCTGATTCGAGGATCACTATTGCCTCCGATGATGAAAACCCGCGGTCAGTGTACTTAAATTCGGTTTTCATGAAATTAGTTGAAAACCTGGACCGCATCACGTCCCGCGCTCTGGGCTTCGGCTCCGTTGTCGTGAAGCCCTGCATAGACGGCGACAATATTTATTTTGATATCATTCCGCAGAGCAATTTTGTTGTTGTGGAGAGCAGCGGAGACAAATTGATAAAAGCCGGGTTCGTAGCCGAGACAATCGTCCTGGGCAACTATGACAGGATCAGCCGGATAGAGTACCACATCCTGAATCCCGATGGGACATACACAATTGAACAGAAAGCGCTGAAAAATGATCAGGAGGTCCCGCTTAACACTTACCCGGCCTGGGCGAACCTTCCGCCGGCACAGACGATCACCGGCGTAACCCGGATGCTTTTTACCATACTCAAATGCCCGATGGACAACAAGCGTACATCTGTTGATTTCTACGGCGTTCCTATCACCTTTGGGCAGGATAAGTTACTCGGCGAGATAAACGCGGTCTTAAACAAGCTCCAGCGCGAAATTGAGATCAAGGATTCGTTCATCGGGGCCGATTATAAGCTGTTTATGGACGGCAATCTCCCGGAAAGCGGCGTTTTTAAATTCTTCAAGAGTGACAATCAGGACTTTTTCCAGATATTTGATCCCAATATCCGGGAACAGAACTATATCAACGTCCTCGACTTCAAGCTCTCACAGCTTGAAACCGCTGTGGGCGTTAACCGCGGCGTGTTGACCAGAATGGAAACGCAGCACGCCACGGCGACGCAGATCAAGCGCAGCACGCAGGACACCTTCGCCCTGGTAGACAAGCTTCGGGCAAATATAGAGAAAAGCCTGAACGATCTGGCCTATGCGTGTGATGTCCTTGCCAACGCGAACAATATCACGCCTCCGGGGGATTGGGTGCTTAACATACACTGGAGTTACGCGCTGCTGGAGGACAGCACCGAGACATGGGCGCAGTTGATTCAGGGCCAGGCTGTGGGGGCCGTGAGCCTTGTTGAGCTGCGGGAATTTATATTCGACGAGGACCGCGAAACGGCGGAGGAAAACCTGCCCAACGATATTCCGGTGTCGGTGAACTTGCCGCCGGCTGAAAGCGCCGGTGCCTGATGCTCACCGAAGATCAGCTCAAGGTAATACCGGACCCGATCCAAGACATATTTATAAAGCTTGAGCGCGACGCCGTCGCCGTTATCTGTGAGCACATCAGGCGGATAGGCGAGCTGTCGCAAGCGGATATATACAAACTCAATGAGCTGCGCAACGTGGGTTTTAGCCTGCGGGAAATCCGCGATAATATATCCGATACGATAAGCAGGAGCCGTGATGATATTGACAAGATATTTGCTCAGGCGACGCGGAAGGAATATGAATCGCAAAGGCTCAACACAACGCCGTTTAAATCAAACTCTCAGCTTGTCGAATTAATAAGCTCAATATCAGAGGCCACGCACGGAGATATAGCCAACATGTCAAGGACTATAGGTTTTATCGACACCAAAGGCCGATGGCAGGAGCTGGCCGCGTATTATCAAAACACCATAGATTATGCGATCTTGCAGATCAGAACCGGCCAAACAGATTTTAACAGCGCTATGTCCTCGACGATTAGAAATATAGCTGATAACGGATTAACCTATGTAGACTACGCGAGCGGATACCGTAGACGTCTGGATTCCAGCGTGCGCAGCGCCCTTTTGGGCGGGCAGGCCGGCTTATCAAAAGCCGCGGCAAGGCTCACCGGGGAGCAATTCGGCGCTGACGGCATGGAAATAACCTGGCACAGCGGGTTTAGACCCACTCATTGGTTTGGGGGCCAGCAATTTACTATGCGGCGCTTTAACAACGAGATAGAACCGCGGCTTGAGGACCCGAACTGCTATCACAGGGCATTTCCTATCATTCTGGGTGTTTCGTCCCCCACATACTCAAATGATCAGTTGCGGACGCTGAATGCCAAAGAGACCGTCACAAAACCATTTCGCGGAAATGAATACAACAAGTATGAACAGACCCAGGCGCAGAGGCAGATGGAGACGGCGATCCGCAGAGAAAAGGACAGGATCAACGCGTTTGCCGCCAGCGGCGATAAGGCGAGCGAGGACAAGGCCCGCGGGCGGCTTGCGGGGTTGAATGAGCAGTATACAAAATTCAGCAAAGCGGTGGGTTTGAGCAAGAAACCTGAAAATACAAGGGTTTCGGGCTTTAAAAGATAGCAATTAAGCGCGGTTTCGCGCTTTTTTATCGCCCTTTTCGACGCAGGGCTAAAAGAACGGCGCATCGGGTGACGCCGACCACCTAAAACGGCTAGATGAGCAGGAGGGAAGTTATGAAAACAGAGCAATTAAAAGAACTCGGTTTAACAGATGAGCAAATCGCGGAGGTGATGAAGCTTAACGGCATAGCCGTTACCAGGGCGACGGATTCAGTCAGTGCAAAGCTTCAATCCGTCGAAGAAAAACTTAAACTCGCCGAGAGCAGCTTAAAAGCCTTTGACGGCGTCGATGTTGAGAAGTTTAAGGGCGATATCAAGACGCTCGAGCAACAGTTAAGCCAGAAAGACGCCGATTATCAAAAAAAGCTCTATGATATTGAGTATGATACGGCGCTCAAGGATTTAATCGGCAAGGAAAAGTTCTCGTCCGAGTACGCGAAGCACGGTGTCATGGGCGAGATCAAAGCCAAGGGCTTGAAATTCGAAGACGGCAAAATCCTGGGCTATGACGATATGCTGAAAGCAATCAAAGCAAAGGAGCCGGCGGCGTTTACTGTGGAGGCCAAGCCGGACGGTAATCCAAACAAAGTTGTAATCCCCCCCGGCAATGGCGGCCAGGGCGGAGACGCCGCAAAGCCCAGCCTGACAGAGATGATGAAGCTGGCGAACACCAATCCCGCCCAAACGGCGGCGATTATCTCACAGATGCCGCAATATAAACCCCAGACAGCGGCAATGAACACACAGAATAAACAATAGGAGGATGTATGTCAGGAATATTTGATAAGTCAGTTTTCAACGCGGATGTATTCGCCGCATATACGCTTACGGTCCCAAGGACCAAAAGAAACGAGCTGCTCCGCGCCGGCGTTCTGCGGACGCGCCCCGACCTCGCCGCGATGTTCCCTGAGCAGGCCGGCGGCAACTATGTCGTTATTCCTATGTTCGGCAGGCTTACGGGAACACCGGACAAGTATGACGGTCAGACAGACATCACTGCGACATCGATAGACAGCTATTCGCAGGGCATGGTTGCGCACGGCGCGGCCAAGGCGTTTACGGAAAAGGACTTCCTCACCTCGATCACCGGCGCGGATTTCATGCCGCAGATCGCAAGCCAGATCGTAAACTACTGGGATGATTACCGGCAGGCTGTATTACTGGCTGCCCTAAAGGGTATTTTCAGTACAACGGACGCGCTCAGCCAGACTTTTGTGACAAAACACACCTACAACGCAACACTGAGCACGGCTTCACCTGATCCTATCAACCCGAACCTCAATCCCAAGGCGGTAAACGCCACAACCCTTAATTCGGCGATTCAGCAGGCAAGCGGAGACAACAAGAATATCTACACCGTGGCTATCATGCACTCTGCGGTTGCGACGAATCTTGAAAACCTCAATCTCTTGAAATACGTGCTGTACAACGACGCAAACGGCATGATCTCCAACACGAATATCGGCCAGTGGAACGGCAGGACTGTATTTGTCGATGATTCGATGCCCTTTAACGGAACGAATTACACGACGTATATTCTGGGTGCCGGCGCGTTTGACTATGCGGATCTGCCGGTTAAGGTTCCGTTCGAACCATACCGCGATCCCAAAACTGCCGGCGGTCAGGATTACCTGTATTCCAGAAACCGCGAGCTGCTTTCGCCTTACGGCTTCCACTTCACAAAGGCCGCTATGGCGACGCTCTCGCCGGACATCTCTGAGCTGGAGATGGGGGCCAACTGGCAGGTAGTCCACAACGTTGACAACACGATGGCCTTTGACCACAAGGCGATCCCGATTGTCAGGATCATATCGGAGGGCTAAACATGGCGATTGAGAGAAGAACGCTGCCAGACGGCAGTGTTGTCGGATTTAACACGGAGCGAAACTCGTTCTGCAATCTGCCGCCGGAGATGAAAGAGCCGGAGCCGCCGGAGGATACGCCGCCCGGCGGTACGGAGCCGCCGCCGGAAGTTACTCCCGGAGAGCTGCCGAAGAATATCCCGCCCGGCGCTCAGGGCGCTCAGGGAGCACCGAAAGACCCCAAGTCAAAATGATCACTTATGATGATTATCTGACCTTGGGATACAGCAAGATTACGGCTGAACAGTTTGGGCGATATGAGGCCATGGCGACGGCGATTGCTGTTAAGTACACCTTTGGGCGGCTGACGTCTGATACGGCTACAGAGACCAATAAACGCGGCGTATGTGAGCTTATGGACTGCCAATATTATCTTGATAATGTCGGTTATGTCACGAGCTTCTCAAACGGGGCCTACTCTGAGAGCTACAACCTGGCCCACCAGAACGCCATGGCTGTAAATGACATTATCGAGGCTTACTTTACGCCGGAACAACTGTATAGGGGTGTATGATGCTTGGGATGCCGCATACCGTCACGATATGGAATAAGTATAGAACTGGCAATAAAGACATCTGGCAGAGGACTATACTCGAAGGGTGCAGCTTTTTAAATACCGCCGGCATGACGACGCCCGATAACACCCAGGTCATACAGGACAACATATTGGTTGTTATACCGTACAGGGACGGCTATGTATCAAAAATGGAGTGGCTGGATTCAGACGATAAATCCGGCTGCTTTACTTTTGGTGTGGGCGACCTGGTTGTACTTGGCAGTTGTCCGGATGATATCAATAACTCCGACATCACGGCGGTCAAGCTCAAAAATCAATATGCCCCTGATTCTTTTATCATTAAGACCGTCACGGACCGCACGGCGGAATATATGCGGGCGAAGCATTGGGAGATCGGAGGCGATTAATGAGCGCAAATATCAATTTCGGCTGGAACAGGCCCATAAAAGACATCATCAGGGAGACGACCGGCGGAGATAAGACGGCTCTGTTTGCTGCCAGCCAGTGGCAAAAGCTGATAGACCCCTGGGTGCCGATGCGTACCGGTCATCTTGCGCATGACCAGGTGAGAATTTACACGACATACTCTGGTTCCGTGACTGTTGGGATAATTGAGTATTACGCCCCGTACGCCGCGCGCCTCTACTACAATGATTTCTTGAATTTCTCAAAGGAAAAACACCCGTACGCCAGCGCCTTTTTTGACAGGGCGGCCAAGAACGCCGGAAAGGGCGCGGACCTGCTGAAATCCGTGGAGAGGTTTATAAAAAATGGCGGTAAATAAAGATCAGGCCGTGCTTGAGTGGATACTTGGCAACCCCGATAACCAGGACGCCGTATTATTCAACTATTTGACCGGGCACAACGGGGCTCAATCGGTTGTCCCGATATCGACCTCCACCGCGATAGAGGAATACATTGACGGGACAAAGAAGAAGGAGTATGACCTCGCTCTCCAGTTTATGTTTTCCGCTTCGGAGACGACGGACGATGTCAATATCCAGCACATGGGCATGCTGCGGCGCTGGCAGGACTGGATCGAGGAGCAGGAGCGCGGCGGCGTATACCCGGACTTCGGCCCCGACTGCATGATCTTTGAGGTCAAGAACCTCAACAACAACCCGGAGCAGCTCAACTACGGCAACGACATGACAAAACTGTTTTTCATGGTTGCGATTATTTATAGGGAGTGATTTATTTGGCGACAAACGCGCCTGACGTTTACAGAAAGAAACATCTGAACTATATATTCATCGATACCGCGAAGGCGACCGACGGATCCGGCTACAATTGGGTGAGGATCATGACGTCCGTCGATTTCGCGATCGCGTATAATCCGAATTCGATAAGCCGCGACTATATCAGCTACGCGACCCCCTCCGTCGAGCTTGACAGTTACAGGCCGCAGCTAAAGCAGACACAGACGGCTATAATCGGCGACCCGATTTATGATTTTATTGCCGACATGGCGCGCAATCAGGCGACAGGTTTTGACGCGGTGACGAACATGATGATCGTGACCCAGAATAAGGACGCGGACGGCAACGAGCTCGCGTACATGTGTGAGGTCCTGATCACGATCGATACCGATGATTACGTGGCCGCGACGATAACCTACAGCATCGATCAGCGCGGCGACAGGACGTACGGGACGGCTACGGTCAGAGACAATATGCCGACATTTGTGCCGGCGGTATCCGTAGCACCGTAAGAATAATTAATTGGGCCGCTCTCTTTAGGGCGGCCCCGTAAATTAGATCAGGAGGACTATATGCGCAAAGAGATAAAGATCGACATACCTCAGACCGAGGACAATATCATCGTCGTCAACGGTATTGAGTTCATCATTCTGAAATCCAATATCGATATCCTTGACGACGCTATGAACGTTATAGACAACTGCGGCAAGCTTGACCCGAACAACTATCAGCAGATCATCATGATGATCAAGCAGGTCATCGGGCTTATAGACGGCATCCTCGGCGATGGGGCCATTAAGGTCATAATGGGCGGCAGGCCCGTCAACCTCAATGTCGCGGTTAATATCTTACAGGAAGTCCTGGGCGCTGTTATTGACATAATGCGACCCCAGAAAAACGATGTTCAGGCTTGACAAGGACGCGTTCCCACGGACAATAAACGCGGACGGCAGAGAATACCGCGTCAATCCGGATTTTCGGACGGTCCTCGGAATACTGCATTCCGACAATATAAGTCTGGCCATACTGCGTGACTTCTTTATTGACGAATGCCCCGTTGATTACGGCGGCGCGTTTTCGGAATTCATAAACCCGCCAGATGATTGCGAGGATGATTACGACGACGAGCCGGAAGAAAAGCGCTTTGATTATATATTTGACGCCGAGGAAATCTACTCCAGCTTTATGCGTGACTACGGTATAGACCTGGCAGATATAGAGTATCTGCATTGGCGGAGCTTTCAAATCCTGCTGAATGGGCTGTCGGAAACCAGCCCACTGCGCGAGAAGATCAGCCTGAGGTTCATGGACACAAACGAATATACCGGCGAGAAGCGGGTTAAAGTCGAAAAGGCCAAGGCCAGGGTGCAGCTCCCGGAGATCATGACGGAGGACGAGATACTGCGGGAGGAAGCGTTCCGGCGTAAGTGGGAGATATAAAAAAGCCCCGGCGGGGGCTATTTTAAGTATTGGGCTATTTTGTCACGAGCTTTTTTGATTTCGTCGCGGCTTTGATCATTATTGAGTGATTGTAAAAGCATCGTGCTCCTCACGATATGAATAGCACCAGACAATATTGTTTCATCAGTCGTTGTGTTTGTCCACTCAGTATTTACTTGGCCGATTTCTTGGTATGCTTTGTCCGCCGATATATCTCTTGCAAGGTAATCATCAATAACATTCACTGTCTGTTGCGCCGCAGTTTTTGCCTCGTCGCGTATGTTATATTTTTGCCCGCAGCTTGCAAGCGAAAATAAAGCAAGAACTATAAGCGCAATAGTTACAAAACGTTTAAACATAACACCCCTCCAAAAAAGAATAAAAGTATTTTACCATAATTTTCAACAACAATCAAGCATAATAATAACAGTTGCATTCCACGAATAAAAGTGCTATAATACGGTTATAAAAACTATGAGGGCGCTGAGAACGCCCTCATAGCGGCACGGTTGCATTGCAGTTAGGCCGATTGATTACAAAAAAGAATAACCGTCAACCTTTGCGTAGGGGCGGTTATTTCTTTTTAGTCCTAATTATGAGGATGACTAACGTCGCAAACGCGATCATTAACATCAAAGATTCATAAACAGACATGGGCCTCACCCCCTTCCGGGAGTATTGGCCTAACCGCCCTGCAACTGTGCTTGTACCCATTATAACACATATTTTAAAAATTGCCAGCCCTTCCGGCTGGTTTTTTAATGCCCATAAAAAGGTGTGATACACTTGGCCGCAGACGGAAGTATAAGAATAAGCACGGAGCTTGATACCGCCGGCTTACAGTCATCGCTTGACAAGATGAACTCGATGGTTGAAAAGGGCATGAAGATAGCCCAGATGAGCATAGCCGGCCTTGCTGTGGGCGAAGCAGTCAAGAAGCTCGGCGAAATCGGCATTGAGTTCAATATGCAGATGCAATCGCTTCAAGCCAGCTTTGAGACGATGACGGGCTCGGCTGAGCAGGCGACAAGCCTGATAAATAACCTTAAAACTATGGCGGCGGCGACCCCGTTTGAGGTAACCGGCCTCGCCGATGCTTCAAAGGTTATGATGTCGTTCGGGGAATCGGTTAATGATCTCTTGCCTGACTTAAAGATGCTCGGCGATATATCCCAGGGCGACAGCCAGAAGCTTAAGGGTTTAGCGCTGGTTTATGGCCAGGTGCAATCGGCTGGAAAGCTGATGGGCCAGGACCTGCTGCAAATGATAAACAACGGCTTCAACCCGCTTCAGGTGATATCACAGAAAACCGGCGAGGCTATGTCTAGTCTCAGGGACAAAGTCTCCAAAGGTCAGATAAGCTTTGACGATTTAAGACAAGCCATGATAGCCGCCACAAGTGAGGGCGGCTTATTCTTCAACGCCATGGAGAAGCAGTCACACACCCTCCAAGGCCAGCTATCTACACTCTCAGATAACTTTCATCAGAAGATGGGCTCTATCATGGAGCCGCTTGTGAATGAACTGACGAACAAAGCGGTCCCGGCACTTAATGACTTTTTAAGCACCGCCGATTTCAGGGGCGTTGCCGACGGTTTGAATGTAGTACTTGGCCTTTTAAAGCTTCTTGTGGGTTCTCTAAAGGAAATAGCCGTAGCCGCCGGTATTATGTTTGCCGCTATGAAGATAAACGCGATGGTTGCCGGCTATCAGGCCGCCCTGCCGGTTGTGGCCGATCTTGCCAGGATGCTCAATACCAATGCCGCCGCGTTCTTACTCATGAGTGAAGAAATGACCATCGCTACGGCATCCCCACGACGCACACGACGCCCTATTGCCCTCTTTCCGCCGGAGGGCTTTTCTGACCTCAAGAGAGCCGGGATATCTCATGTTCTAAATCATATTGTTAGACGTTTATCGGGTTAGGCAAAACAAATAAGGGGGTACAGATATGAACGTCAATAATGATAAGAATTGTATAGAATC
>JGI20166J26741_11481363_pt1 | contig 13019 bp, 8 predicted proteins | sample TergutCu122P5_FD_26741 | JGI IMG/M metagenome (IMG submission 26741)
GAAGAAATCAGGATCATTTTCAATGTTTTCAAGAGTGTCAGCACAGCAATTCACTCGATGTTCCTTTTGCTCGGGGGTAAGGATTTTTGGCACCACTTTACCACACACCTTTTTCATGCCCAGATCGTCGTGCAAAATCTGTCTAACACTTTCTTTATTGATGTTGGTAAGTTCAGAAATTGCTCGAATGCTCAGTTGGTGGTCTCCTCAAACAATTCTAGTGACGTTCTCCACATTCTCTTGAGCTTTCGCAGTGGAAGGACGGCCCGATTTTGGATCGTCCCTGACGTCTTCCCTACCCTCCTTAAACTTCTTAAACCACTCGAAAACTTGAGTGCGAGATAGACACTGATTACCATAAACTTCTGTCAACAAATTGTAAGTTTCTGTGGCAGATTTTCCAAGTTTTGTGAGGAATTTGATGTTAACACATTGTTCTACATTAGCACTCAGCATTATTCCGACGGAGCTCAGACACATGATCTGCTTCTAACAATGGTCACAGCCAGACTAACCTATGCGCGTGAATGAACCTTTGTGTGATGGTAGAGGGAAGTCCACGGGTCACTGCCCTACCCCCCTCTTCGTCATCGACGTGGCCGGAAATGAGTAATAAAAGCAATCCGGTTTCTTTATTGCCACGCCTCGTATTTTGATGAAAGAGAAGATAAAAAATAAAGCTACATTTAAATAAAAGTATTTAGTTTCTTAATTTTTTGGTAGCTGTTCTGTGTTGTTTGTGGTAGTTTGTTGTACTGGTAGTTTCCTTTGAATAAAACAACTGTGTATTCAATTCTGTGTTTGTATACTGGTCTTCTAGGTTATGAAACTCTCTGGACTGTTAGTGTTTTTATCAATGTTTCAGAGGTACATGCTGTCTTTATGTGCAGGGTGGAAATCCACTATGTGGATTCATGACCTTGAAAACAACCACAGTCTATTGTCATGAAAACCCATAATTCCAGATTTTGTATTCTTTTCAGTATTATCACCGGAAGCCGTGCAACCAGTGTCAGTTGGTTCCTCATGAGACCAGTATTTGCCTACTGTGTGGAACATTGGTATGCCTTAAGCAAGTTTGCTGCAAGCAGTCCAATGTGTGTGAGGCTGTGCAGGTACTTGATAAACTGTTGTAATGATGATTATTTCTTTGGATTCTCATTTACTTCGGTCAATTCACAGATCAGCCCCTAGTGAAAATGAATACCAGGAACATTTCCTGGGGGTAAAGGCAGCCGGTGCGTGAGGCTGACAACCTCACCACCTTCATGTGCCAAATGTCATGAAAATCTGGGAGCCTGAACCTCCTGGAACCCTCTAGGCCACACCAGGCCTGTTACGAGGACTTCTTCACCTTTACCTTTACCACAATTCACAAATAGGATTGTGTCTTGAAACAGGGTGGTGACATCATAAATCCATTACTCCAGAAACCCCCCTCCAAGGATCTCTGTCAAAGACTTTTGAACAATTCTTGCCCTATGTTTCAAGCCAGGACAGCTCTCAGCTGGATGCCAAGGGTTCACACTCTTCAAAGGAAGGGACTTTGTTCTTTTCTCTACCACGTCTAGAGCCCATCCAACATCCTATCCAATGGGTACCCAATAACCCTTTCCCAGGGGTAGTGACGCTGGAAGGTAAAGATAAACTAGAGACGTGGTTAAGAATGGGCAAGGCTGTACCTATGTTTGTATATGATGTCTTCACATTCTATCTACAGGCTAAAGGCCCCAAATTTTATGATAGTGCACAATCAGCAAAAAATATCTCTGACCACAAAAATTACCTGTAGAAGTGAATCCAGAATCCCAGGGTAGTCTGTATGGGATTTGTGATGGAGAAAGTGGCAGACACTTTGGTCTTGTGCTACCAGTTACCATTCCACCACTGTACTATTTTCATGTATCATTCATTAGGGTCTGGTAGCATGTGGCCTATTTATGACTTAAGCACCAAGGCACACAGTCCCACTCTACTCATACTATTAAAAAGTGAAAAGGTTAAAAGTGACGGAATGGAACACTGTACAGTCTATACTGCTAATAGGTAAACTGAGAGACTGTATCATCTGCCATTGGTACTCAATCAGACAGAACATCCCTCGCAGAAGCCACTTTGTTTTTACACACATATGGGCCTAATGTTCTGTGTGTGTGTCATGTTTCAGCATTCTATTGACTGTGGAGGGGGCACTGGAATCTTCCTAGTGGTGACTTCATCATACATAATTGTGATACGGGACAAGCGTGCCTGCCTCTGGGGCTCTGTGTACTTGGACACCTTTGGGGAAGAGGACCGTGAACTCAAGTAAGATTCTTTTCTAGTTAGTAGTAGTTCAGTAGGCATTGATTTGATAATCTTTATTCTGTACATTTGATTACATTACATTGTAGTTTGAGACATTGTTTCTCTGCTGGTGTACCATAATGTTTGATTTTTTTCAGCCCTATTTAGTCATCTCATCAGCCAATGCTCTGTTTCTTTGATAAACTGTTGCTGTCATGGTTCACATATCCTTACATTGACATCTGTATATAGTGTAAGACAGGGGTGCACAAGTTTTCCAAATATCTATGAGCCACCTCAAAATTCTTGGGCCTAGAAAGATGATGTGGCACAAGTTAAATACTGAGGATCCACAAATATTAGACACCATCATACCAAATGTAGCCATCTGGCTGACCTGGTCCCCGTGATCTGTGCCCCCATACTGTGCCAGAATTATGCAGTTTTTCTCAGTACCCTGTTCCTTTGTCCTGTCAGTTTCAGGTGTTCTGCAACACCATGTTGTCATACAGGACAACATATAGAATTATAGAAGTGCTTCTTAATTCATACTCCTCACCAATATTATCAGGTTGAGATGGGTGGGCTTAATGGCGTGCACAGGAGAGACAAGAAATACATATAGCCTGTTGATCATAAAACATGAAGGAAAGAGACCGTTCCTTAAGCCTAGGCACGAATAGCAGGGAAATATCAAAGTGGATGTTAGTGGAATGTAGTGGAGGCATCAGAATAGGGACTGGTCATGGGCTGTAATGAATGTTGGGGTCACATAAGATGTGGGGAATTTCTTAAATACCTGTTTGTGGGAAATACCAACATAGGGATTACACCCACAGGACAGTTCAGAATGTATATATAGCCACAAAGCTAACAACTTCCATGTACTCTAATTATAACGGTAGACACGGCTCACATCATTGTGTAGGTTTTATTTTATTATCAGCTGTAACCATCACACATGTAAACATTGTAATCTACTGATTTCATTGAGTTTGTAACCCTAATGATTTTTATAGCTGTAGCAAAGTAGAAGGATAATACTCCCTGAAGATGATGCAGGTGCATCATGACATGTAAAAGTACTTACAATATATATAAAATATTGTTAACCTTTTGACGCTGAACGGCCCATAAAGGTGTCGCGCAGTGAGCCCTTTAAACTCGCCAAACGACCCATAAAGGGGTCACATAGTGTGTTGAAGTTTGGAGGAATTTTGTTCACTCCTATTCGCTTAACTGCTGTGGCTTGCTTGTTGTGCTTCAGGACCCTTGAAGGTCAGGCTTTCATTCCTGCGCCAGAATGTACCCCCTCCACATCCTAAACCCCTCTACAAACATCGATATATACGTAGACATTTAGTAAGTGCACATTTTTCCCAGCTGATTAATACGGTTTTGACACAGCTTGCTTTGATCATCGCTCGCTCTGGAGTTCATTGTGGGTTGAAATATCAACACTGGCCTATGAAGCGAAAACTCTTTCTTGACCAGAAAGGTTTTCAGTGGCATATATACCCATATAATTCAGACAAAAGTAATGCTCAAAAATCGGAGATACCCACAAATATCGATGTTTACAGCTACAGGAGGGCTCACAGACCTGGCTCTTGTAGTGCTGGGGTAATCTGTAGGGGTTGTGGGGTAGTAACTTGCAACACACAGCCGTCAGTCTACTATAAACATCTTGGGCACCCTCAAATATGTGGAATTTTATATGCAGTTATATCGTAGCTTTAGATCTGTTTTACTGTCACTTTAGAAGACCTTCGTATCTTTGGAGGTATAATGTTTCTGCAACTCTGGCCAGTCATATTTAGTGCAAACAAGGCAGACGATTGTAGGTCTCAGAGCCATGGCCGGGAAAAAAATGAAACTGGAGGAGGAAGCCATCAGAGAAATTCTGGTTGCTGACACCACCTGGGAATTAGGTGCGGAGGCTAACGATTTTGAAGACTAGTTTGAGGAAGAAGAAGAAGAGCAACAACAACAACAACAACAAGCCTCAGCAGAAGTCGCCATAACAAACACTGACCAGCGAACTGACTGCACTGTTGTCTGTGCTCTTTTCACGGCCATAGAAAGGGCACATAGTGCGCCAGATGTGATGTGGGCCTGTGCATGGTGTCTTGTTTCACGAAATATCACACAAAAGTAAATTTGTAATATATCACCCTCTTTGTGAATTCTGTGTGTCATGATAAAAGAGTGATCCAAGGTGCCACAGACCTTATACTGCAGCCAGAATTATGTGAGAAATGAACTATTTACACCACATTATATATAATACATGCGATTTTATTATAAAAATAGGTGAATGTTTTTTCCTGGATTAACAATTCATAAGCAGAATGCAAAATTTTATTTCATTAAATTTGAAGGCAAAATCTATGAAATATGCTTTTTTTTTTTCCTAAGAGTAAGCATTAAAATTTAAAATCCCCCAGTAAAAAATTCCAGCAGGCAGCGTTGCTTGAGGGATTTAATTCCGGCGTCAAAGGGTTAATATATATATGTTTTGCATTTGTTGGTCTGGATAACAAACTGTACAAGAAGCACAGTACGTACATAAAAAAAGTAATGAATTTAGTTGTGATGCACCAGCAACAGAATCTTATATAATAACATTATCTTGTTGCTTTTTCCAATAATCCCATTTCACTGTTGTGTAAACTGTGCAGTTTAAACAGTATAATAAGAAACATGCAAAAATACAGTTTTCTGGTAATAATGTTGCTGCTACTTTTTTCCATAGGCGAGGGAAACCTCTGTACCTCAGTCAAAGCCGCTATTGGCTGTTAGAACAGCAATGGCTTTCCATTCATTTTGACCACACAAACAAGAAGTGGGTATGGCATCGTGATGGACTGTGAACCCAACCTAACTGTATTTGTGAAAAAAGTAAGTTCTTGGAGTGTTTGATCACTGCCCAAACTCTACAACTTCCAGATTGGCAGTGCAGCAGTCACCATTACCTTTCACATGAAGCACAGTTTCTTTAGGATGTATAAACCAGCATGTTTTTGTGTGCGTGTGGATGGACTACTCGAGTTGTATGACTCAATAAATCTCAGAACAGCAAGTTTTTTTATGAAATTCATAAATTGTTATTTTTGTCAATATATGGTAAGTGTATGTCAATTTTGAATATGAAAAATGCTGATTATAATTACGATGTATTGTGCACAATATCAGTTTCATTTCTTTTTTGCTTCCTGTTTAAAAAATTTGTTTGTACTTATCCCCTGTTAATGCCAAGCCTATTTCTATCTGCCACGCAGGAATTGCCACTAGTTTCGTAACTCTAGAAAGTTGAATAACTTGAAGTTCAGTTCGAGGCAGGAGGAAGAACAATTGATCTTTTTGTTGCAATTGGTGTTTATTTGGTAGCACCCCTGTTTTATATTCAGGTTGACTCGGGGTTGAAGTCTTGGCCCACATACTGCCAAGATTGTGTCTCAAGTCAGATGACTGTTGTCAGGAACATTATTACCAAATTATTATTAACTGATCATCCTGTTATTCACCTGTCATGCAGCCTATGCTACTGACAACATTTCTAAATAAACCATAGCTATACAAATAAATGCAGAAGTTACAGAAATTGGAGTTCTATGTGGTGGTTCCATATAGTATTACGTGCAGTGGAAGCTTAGGGTGATGCCATGTGTCATAGTCCTGCATTAAGAGTCTTGATTGCTTCAGTATCAGGGTTGTGTTACATGGTTTAACAGCATGAAGTTATGCAACTTATGTGTAAGTCCCTTCTGACCTCATTTTGTGCTGTATGCACTTCATATAAGCAATAATCGGACTAAACTTTTTATGCATTGATAATGGTATGTTACTTTTACCACAAATTATAAATATAATGATTAACTAACAGGGAGCCAGAATGAACTGGGTGACTATCTGCTTGGGTGCACAAATTTTCCAAAATTATAGGATGGGGGTGTACAAATCCCAGATGCCAGATTGCCATCACAACTAAATTTTGCACATTGGCACCTACTAGTAAATATGTCTTCAGTTTGGAACTTCTGTCATGTCATCCTTCTGGAATCCTAGATATTTTGAAAATCTAGGCACCCCAGATCTAGGAGCCATCTCAAACTTCTAGGTGCCAGAAGGGTGACATGAAGCAAGTATCATCATAAGGACCCATCAACAGCAGGTGCCACTATACAAAATTCAGTTACTCTGCATTTGTGCACTCCTGAGGGTCTGCAATGTCAGATTGTGGTCATGTAATTTGGAAGATATGTATCAATATTCCAGAGGAATCTTGAAGCTGGAAGCAGTATGCTGTGCCAAAACTTTACTACCTGTCTACCAAACTACATGTGAGAAGACAGGAATCCAAATAATCATCACCATGAAAATCTCTGATCCGCAGATGGAAAGGATCTGACTGATAATCTAGGCTGTAACATTGTTGTCAGTCATTGCAGCCTTTATTTATATTTTGAAATGCAGCCTTATACAGAGGTAAATATGGGCAAAGGATTGTCTGTTGCACGTATGACACTCATCAGAACTCCAAGAGGGAATGCTGTCATACACGGTTGCCTCACAACATCTGAAGAAATTGATTATTGAAGGTCTTAACTATGTAAGGATTAAATTTAGAGGGGGGAAAAAAAATGAGGATACATTTCATCACTCCAGCCACCACTTTTTCAGTACCAAGAGATTTGAGACCCTGTTCCTAAATGTTGAATGAAAGGAAGACGGAATTATGGAATTAGAGGAATCATCTGATATAAGAATGTTTCATACACTCCACTGACAACCTAAGGCTTTAGGATGGAAGACTGAGGGATTGTGATTCCATTCCTGGCAGGAGCAAGGATTGTTATCTTCTCCAGAATGTCCAGCATCCTCTTCATTTGGTAGTAGTGGCATCTACCCAGAGGGTACAGCAGCCAGGGCAGGAAACTGGTCACTTACTTGTTTACCTGGTATGTATATACTTGTATACAGTTCTTGTAAGAACAGATTTTGAGAAATTCAATTTTCATCCTAAATATGTTAATAATTTTTGTATTTGTAATGTCATTGAAGTCCTTAATGGCCAGAATAGTGATGTGTGTTGGGTTTCTTTCGGCTGTGATAGTTCAGAGTACTTCTTCAAAGACAAAATATGTCCTTACTGCCATGAATCTGTCTGGTTCAGGTTTGGGTTTGGCAAGACTGAAATGTATGTAATTTACTTGTTTGTACATATATGTCTCTGTCACTGGTTAAGTGCATTTTGAATGGCAAGTAATTTTATATTTATTTCATTGTTATATCTTTTATTATTAGAGATATTAGACAGATTTCCATTATTTTTGAGAAGCTTGCTGCGTGCGTCATCTTCACAGCAGCAAAGAAATGTTTGGGAAGATAGGAGCATCCTTCCGCTTACAGACTTGATAATAAGAGCTGTTATTGGCCCAACTGGGAATACATTATGTAATTTTTTTAACATCATATCCCTAAAAACTCCAAAATTATTGTCACCATGACAAGTTTTCAACTTCAGACTGAATAAATCCTGTACTTAAATAAAAAAATATATGTATATTTAAAATTTTTGTAGTGAAAAGTGGGAAGCAGTTGTTAATTCCTCCTTTGCAATAAAAATGTGGAAGTTCAAATACTGTCTTGAACATGAGTAGTAACTGCTTGTCTTTTCTACACTTTTAGGTTTTAATTACAAATTAAAAAAGAATTGAATTGTAGTCTTCTGGGTATTGGCACCATATAGGATAGTGGGCTGTCACCAGTTGCATGTTGTGCATAAAATGATGTGACCAATGAAATTCCACCATTATCAGAAATATCTTTCATTAAAGGCATTAGTGCATTTTTGAGTTGTGATGGGTATTGTTGGTGTAAGTGAACTGCTGTTCTGGATTTTTAATGGAGGTCATACATCTCATCTTGATGATACCAATGCAAAGTGTAAGAGGAAATTGTCACTAATCCATTCTGTAATTAAATACATTGAATGTTTTCAGTCAGTAACAATAATTAATTTTGATTTTTGTCATATTTAATTTGTTTGAAAATAGTACTGTGTATATCACATATGGTAACAGCCATACATTGCACAGATATAAGTGGTGACTGGTTGCTGTTTATTGTACGCTCTCCATGGTATAATAAATGTGATGTATGCAACCACTACCATGGAAATACAAATGCAGTACCACTTCACAAGTGGTTGGAAGAAGTCAGCTTTCACAAAATGTGACAGTTTGATGATGACAATGATGATATTATGAGGATTCCAGAAGCAAGTTCTCTTGCATGTCTTTACTGAGTTCGTGTCATGATGTATCTGCCTGTGGTTTAATCTGTGATGGTGCCACCAACTGGTACATTTGCCTGCACATGGAGCAAGTGGACTTACCTTCATTTTTAACAGTCTTTCTGTGTTTATATTCTTATAAAACGCATATTTGTATATTCTGTACACTACAGTGCCAGTTACTTCTTTCTCATTCTGCAAGTTTACTGCTTCTTGGATAAGCTTTGGTTATCACTGATCTGAGATTGCTTATTTATGTTAATAATGTGATAATAAGTGAACTACAGGGGAACTGATTTTATTTATCCTGCAAAATAAGGGAACGATTTAGACAAACTTTGCGTTCATGTGAGAGAGGGAGTGTTGTTACTTTAATTTCAATGATTATTATTAGATGAAACAAATTCTGTGTTATGAATTTTAAAAAATGTCACATTTTGGTGACAATTGTTGTACAGTGTATTTGGTTAGGAATATCCAGATAAATTGGAATTTTCAAATAAAAAGAAATATTATACTTACAATGCACTTCCAGACACTTTTTGCTTGTTGCTGAAATGGTGAATTATCATGTGTCCTTTTATTCTCCTTGAAAGACTCCTCCCCCCCCCCCCCAGTCTGTCATGGTACTTAAAGGGTAATTAATACCACATTCTCATACAAATGTCCTCTTTGCTTTGTGTATAATGCATGCCTCAGTCATGAGTGTGTTAAGTGGAAGACCTTGCAGAAAGCAGATCTGTTGTGTTGTATGAGAGTGATATTTAATGTTCTCATTTAGGAGTCTGTTTAGCTTCATTTAAAACAAGATGTATGTAAGTGCTATTCAGAAAGATTTAATTTTCTTTCTGGAAGCAGCTAAAAATTCTGTGATATGCTTCCTACATATGATACTTTATGCTGATTACTTTCTCTTAGTACCTGTGAAATAACTTTTTCTGCAGTACTATGCATTCCCAGTTTTAGTACTTTGCAGAAAAGTATATAACCAGATCAGAGTAGGACTGAAGAGTTTGTACATGCTGAAATAGTAAAATGGAGCTGACAGGTCAGTTAGCATAGTGACTACACTACACCCTGGATGATCCAGGGTTCAGTCCCAGGCACAAGCAAGGGACATTCATCTTCTTCAAAACATACAAACTGGCTTTTGAGTTCACAAGTCTCCTTTTCAGTGTTACCAGGGTTCTTTTCTGGGGGGTAAAACAGCTGAGTTGTGAAGGTGGCCATTCATCTCCAGCTCATGCTGAGGTTAAGAATGACAAGAGCTACATCTCTCCCTCCCCTAATATGCCTTCATGGCATTGACTTCACCTTTTTTACCTTTATATTAAAATTACTGTTTGTATGTGAAAATGGAGCTAAACACAGCCCTTCCATTAGGTTTTTCTTGTGTTATTTTTAATTTGGGGTTATGTTCAGGAGGCAGAATATGCTGGTAAAGTGTGATCAATACACATGTTTAATTAATTTTATTCTTTAAATCTAGTACATTCACCTTGAGCTATATATCTTTCATGTCAGAGTTACATATTTGACCAAAGGTATATAGCATGTCCACAGAAACTGGAATTAGCTAAAGAACAATCTGGACTTACTGGGAGTTCATTTCTGTATTCTGAATGGTTGAAAATTGTATCCCACATTGTCATGAAAATGTCATAAATGTTTTGTTCACAGTAGTATGCAAGTCTTTTATACTGTAACAAATAGACTTGGTACTGCAAAAATGGAATCTACAATAAGGCCAATCACTGAGCCAGTTCAGTCCTACCCACAGTATATTGACTTCTGAAAAATTCATGTTGGTTTTATTTTGATACCAATTATACAGTTTGAATAACACTACACTATGAACATTATATATTCATTATACTGTACTATGGCATGTCCTGGTCATCTTATTATGGCCATCAGGTAGTCTTACAACTGCATAAAAAGGAAGTGTATTTTTTAGGAAGAGGCCTCCAATTTACAAACAGTGAATATAGTATTTTAGTAACTTGGTTAGTATTCCAAATAGTAGAATTAAGAATTAAAACTAAATGATATCAGAATATGCTGCCAAGATCCTTTGTCTTGCTCATAAATGTCATGTGTCGTTCAAAACACCCTGTGTTGCTAGAGGAGGATCTGCTTTGAAATATATATATATATGTGTGTGTGTGTGTAATGGATGTGATTTACATGACTTGCAGAGTTGATGGATTTAACCCTTTGTGTGGTATAGTAAATTATTATGAATCCTTGTTGTGTGTGATATTACCTCCTGGTTAAATCTATCAAAATGTTTTTGCATATAAATTATAATATGCTGTTCTGGACTCCCTGTATTGCCAGTGGGAGGATATTTAATTTTTAAACCATGGTGCTTCGTACTGGGAACCAGTTTTCATAACTCTGTATTCTATAGAGTGTGCAGAGTATTAGCATATACCAGAAGGGTTTCCATATGTCACGTATCTTACCCACTTGCTATTCAGACCCTATAATTCACATTGATTTGATAAGCAAAATGTAGTGGTGTACCTAAATTATTGGTTTTATCTTCCCATACCACTGCTTCTTTTCCAAGAGATTGTACCAATTTTTAGTGCATTGTTTCATATCTGACATGCATGTGGTGCCAACAGTACTGTGTAGGTGAGTACTAATCAGAGATTTCATTATGTAATTTACTTCTGCCCTTTTCTGTGAGAGTCTGATCATTTCCTATAGTAATTCAGTTTCAATATGCTCATATCCAGTGATGTACACAATGTATCCTTTATCTCCAGACCCCCATATACTTTTAATCTTGTGCTTTTCTTGCCTTTATTTCACATGTTTGTAATGCCATGCACTTCACTCAAAGTGGAGAAATGTGGGTATTAAAAGGCTTTGGCCCTTTTTTTTTAATCAGTTGTTACATCATTTGTCATGCTTCAGGATCTTGGTGACTAGTTTCAACTTTAGCTGCTGTTGATCATTTCAGTAACAGCATCATGTGGAATCTTTAATGATCATATTCATATAGGCTGTATCACAGTGTGTGTAACCATGAAATGAAGATTGCTTACGTATCAATACTGGGTGAGTAGCTCTTATGCAGCGAATACAAAGACTTTCAATGTTCAGCCTATGGGAAGGCCAGCTTTATGATTGCCATAAGAATATCAAACTTGTTAAAGCACAGATCCTAAGGATAGATGGGGCCACTAAGAGATTACCTCTACCCTTACCTCTGGCTCTCAGTTTGTCAAGTGGTGTGCTAGTGTATACATGAACAGACCAACAAGCGTGTCTATCCTTGTATATCAGAGGCTGGCAGTAAGTATAGTGCTAAAAGTTGTAAATTCAAAGAACCTCCCAGAGCCTGTGAAAATGGCTTTTAGAATGTCGGACCTGGCGACCAAGACCAGTAATTCTGGTAAATTGGGACTTAGTTTAATGCCATTTGAGAAATTGGTTAACAAAACCTACCTGGGAAAAATCATGTAATTTTAAACCTGATTGGAGCATGGAGTAACAGGAAATGCATGCTATTGTGTGTAATAATAGGTCAGAGTGTATTTCAGATTAGCTTACAGCAGTGAGGCTACTACTATTACTACTATGGCATAAATGAAAGCCTCAGCTATACCCTGGGATGAGTCTGAAATCTTGTGTGAGTAAATCTGGCATATTGTGTAGAGAAGAAGGGAACAGGCATATTCAGGGTTGGCCCCAAAGGAGTTAAAACCAACTCCTTTGGGGCCAACCCTAATATACCTGTTCCCTTCTTCTGTACACAATATGCCAAATTTACTCACACATGACTTCAGGCTTTTCCCAGGGTACAGCTGAGGCCTTCATTCTTCTGCAGTGTTTTGCACCATACTCCTGGGTGTAGAGCAGGCAGGATGTATAGCTATACCTCCACTCCATATACAATTTTATTGTGTAGTACTCTTTTAAGTACAGAGACAACTTACTTTACAAGAACCCAATATCAATCCAGTATCCTGCACCTGCTTATCACTTGTTGAAGTCTGGTTCCAGAGACAGTAGAGTGGTGATGGTAACATACACAAAGGAAAGAAGACCCATCTGATTATCTTCCATAACTGATAATCCTTCACCAACAAAGGCTGGGAATGGTGTAAGCTGCTGCCAGGATAACAAGTACATGTGGTGACAAGACCACAGGCTGGATGACTTAGGGTTTGAATCCTGGTTGGGCAAAGAGATTCATCTATTCTCCACAATATCCAGTGATGCTCTGGAGCCCATCCAGCCTCCTATTCAGTGGGCTTTCCTTGAAAGTAAAACAGAAGGCTGGCCACTCACCTCCACAACCCCTGCATACCATAAAGGTGTATATACGTAGGTCATTTCAAAAGAAATGCACACTTTGGCAACACCGCCTAACTAATGGCGCCATCGGTCCCGCCAATTCAGCAGTTGTACTTGAGAA
>JGI20166J26741_11481474_pt1 | contig 13019 bp, 9 predicted proteins | sample TergutCu122P5_FD_26741 | JGI IMG/M metagenome (IMG submission 26741)
AAGTGGCGGCTGGAAGAAGGAACATTTACCGTAAGAGTTGGTAATCAGAAACTTACAATCAATGCCGATGCTACGAAAGTGTGGGATGAGTATGAGAGATAAATTCTGATACAATTACAGGATAAGGATTAACGAACCGCCAACAATCATGGCAGCGCCGACAAGGATTTTCCATGTAACAACTTCGTTCAAGAACAGAATGGAAAAAAGTACCGCCAATGCAACACTTAACTTGTCGATAGGAGCTACTTGCGATACTTTTCCCAGTTGTAATGCCTTGAAGTAGAATATCCACGAAAATCCGGTCGCTATCCCCGAAAGGACAAGAAAAATGATATTGGTCTTTGTCAGGGACGATATGCCGTCCAGCTCTTTACGTGCAAAAACAATCATCCACGCAATCAGCAGGATTACAACAGTGCGGATAGCTGTTGCCAAATCGGAGTTTACACCTTTGATGCCAACTTTTGCCAGAATGGCAGTAAGAGCTGCAAAAAATGCCGATAATAAAGCATATACCCACCACATAACTAATTAAGAATTAAGAATTAAACTTTCATATCATTAAAGAGTATTGCCGCCATTAATGTGTTGCTGTTTTTTTATTCCAGCACCACTCCGTCATTCATGGTGATGATGCGGTCTGAAAGAGCCGATAACTCTTTATCGTGCGTTACAATGACAATAGTCAGGTTAAAACGGTCGCGCACATCGAAAAACAGCCGGTGAAGCTCCTCCTTATTTTTGGAATCGAGGCTGCCCGAAGGTTCATCAGCCAGAATGACGGCAGGTTTGTTAATCAGCGATCGCGCTACTGCCACGCGCTGCTTCTCGCCTCCCGACAGTTCATTCGGCTTATGCTCCATTCTATCGGGAAGGTTCAGAAAATGAAGCAATTCTTTAGCTTCGTTTTCAGCTTCTTTATAATTTCGTTTTGCAATTAAAGCCGGCAACATCACATTTTCGAGCGCTGAAAATTCAGGCAACAGTTGATGAAACTGAAACACAAATCCGATATTTTTATTGCGGAATGTAGCCAATTGCTTTTGCGAAAGCGTAAAAAGATCAACGTTATCCATTCTGATGTTGCCGGAATTTGGACGATCTAACGTCCCCATTATCTGCAACAATGTGGTTTTTCCTGCTCCGCTTGGACCCACAATAGCCACAATTTCTCCTTTCTGAACTTGAAAATTTACCCCTTTCAATACCTGCAAATTTCCAAAATTTTTTGTTATCTCTTGAACCTGAATCATACGCTTAAAAATAGGTTACTTTTTTATCATAAATATCCGACAATAAGCTGTTTGCAAGACGGCTTGCCCCAAATCGGAACAGTGTGTTGGTGAGCCATTCGTTGCCCAGCAGTTCTTTGACGATGGTATAATAGTTTACAGCTTCTTCAGTGGTCGATATGCCGCCGGCAGGCTTAAACCCTACTTTTGTTCCTGTTTTATCATAAAATTCCTTAATTGCTCCGCACATCACATAAGCCGCTTCGGGGGTTGCAGCGGGAGTCAACTTTCCGGTGGATGTTTTGATAAAATCGGCGCCTGCAGCCATTGCCAAAATAGCAGCTTTTTTAATTGCCTTGGCAGAAGCAAGCGCTCCAGTCTCTAAAATTACTTTGAAATGAGCGCCACGGCAAGCTGCTTTTAATTCTGTCAACTCGTCAAATACCGTTTCATACTCGCCGGCTAAAAAGGTTCCAACGGAAATAACCACATCAATTTCTGATGCTCCACTCGCTACAGCCATTGACGTTTCTGCAATTTTCACTTCGATAAATGTTTGCGATGAGGGAAATCCGGCAGAAACGGCGGCAATACCCAACGGTTTTTGCAGAGCATTTTTTACGGTACCTGCAAAACACGGATAGATGCAAATTGCTGCCACAGAAGGCATATCAGGAAATTCTTTATCAAACTGATTTACTTTCTCAACCATTTTCTCGATTACTCCGACAGAATCGGTCGTATTTAAAGAAGTCAAGTCAATCTGACTGAAACATTGTCTGTAAACATCTTTTGTCTTGTTGGACAGCGCTTTTTCCGCAAGTAATTCCGACACTTTTCTACTCATCTGCGCATCATCAAGAGCGCAGTTATATTGGCTAAAGAGTGCATTAAAATCTTTTGTCATAGTAATTTGTAATTAATTGATTAAACGTTTTCTACCAATGCTCCAATAGAGATAATGGTGGAATATATAAATGATAAAAAGACATAAAAATAAATTAACAATGCTAATGATTACATTAGGTAAAAATGTATTTACAAACGCCTCTTTAGGAACATTAAACATAAAGATAGCAATAGCTTTTATTGGAACAAATAACAACAAATGAGTACCCAATATGATTATTGTATTATTGGATATATATTGAATAAACACATATTGTCCCATTTTATTTGCTAACATATTAGTAAATAGCAATATAGCAAGAATGCCTGAAAAAGCGCCAGACAAAAACAACCAATAATTGTTATAGATATGCTTATGCATGCTGATTTTGCCATTCATTTCAGATATGAACCAGACAATAATTGTAGAAGCAATAAGCGCTGCAAACATCCAACTATCAAGCCAATTCTCTTTTTGAATAATTAGTCTCCTTAATAGAGCAGCGGCGGCATAAAACACAAGAGCCGTAATAGCAATATTGATTCCAAACGGCATAATACGGGTGGGATTTAGGGTATATTCAACAAACCCTAATAAAGAAATTCCTGTTACGATTAACAGCTTATATTTGTTTTTAAATAATAAATAATATAAATTTTCCACACAAAACAATGATGGCAAAAACCATAATGGTACATTATGAATAAGCCAATTATGATTGGCAGCTCCATACAGCATGCCATAAAAAGGTGTGTACCATTCACTATCAGACGGAATTTCTCCAAAATGTCTCCTGATAAGAAGCCAAAATAAATATCCAATCACATTAAATGTTAAATAAGGCAATAATAGTTGTCGAGCACGTTTAACCACAAATTGTTTATAATCAGGATATTTATCGTATGAAAACAAAAAGCCGGATAAGAAGAAGAATAATGGCATGTGACACACATAAATTGTTCGTTGAACAGACGGAGTAAGTTGAGTATGTGCAAGTATCACTAAAAAAATGCCTATTGTCTTTGCATAATCTACCCAAATATATCGTATGTGTTCACTATTGTTCATATTTTAGAAATCGCTATCCAATTCAATTGAAAATGCTTAATGATAATTCTTTATATTTTGTATCTATAGTTGCCGCATCCAATATACTGTGAAACAAAAAATCTGATCGGTAATGCTTCGTAGCATTTTTTGTTAACATTTCGACCTTTTGGGCATTCCTTTTTTTGTAAAAATCGGACATCCATACAAAACATGCCGGATTTTTATTTGAATTTCCTGCTAATGCATGCAACCACAATCCATTTTCCCCTAATGTTTCCCCATGATCCGAAAGATACATCAGGATGACATTTTTATCTTTTAAGCGGGTGATAAGAGAATGTAGAAAAGCGTCTGTATATAATACTGTATTATCATAAGAATTAATCATTTGCTCAGGAGTGTTGCTGGAAACTACCTTACTTTTAGTTATTGGATTAAACTTTTGAAAATCATCTGTATAATGTGAATTATAATACCAGTGAGAGCCTATTGTATGTATTATTAATAATTTTTTAGATGGCTTGGACAGCAGAGCTTCATCAATGTAGGGAAGTAAATCACTGTCAGTCCATCTATCAAAATTATATGACAGTTTGCCTTTATTAGCATATTTTACACTGTCACACTCGTTAATAAAATAGACATAGCCGGATTCAGCCTCTTGATTCGTAATCCACCATGTTTCAAAATGACATTGTTTAAAAATGGAGATAAACGAATTTTCGGTATATGCCCGTTCGGTATGAGCACTGTCTGCTCTTGTAAGGATGTGTGGCAAACTGGCATTGGTATATGTATATTCAGAGAAAATATGAGGCAGGGATATAACACTATCATGCTCCAGCAAAGGTGTAGTATTGCGTAAATACCCGTTCAGACCCAAATGGTCGGCTCGCAGGGATTCTCCAATTACAAAAACAACAATAAGGCTGTCATTCGAACACTTCATATCAGGATCAACAAAAGATAACCGGTTTACAGCTATAATGGTTTGTTCTTCAAAATAGGTTTTAGATACAAAAAACAGATTCATTGGCATTCGATTCTGGACAGGTCTTTTTGTTGCTGAAGTTATTAAAGGGAATAACAGAATAATTGCAATTAATAGATGGAAGAAAACATTTTTATTCAATATTTTAGCATATTTAAAACGATACCATACTCCAATGAGTGAAATGAACAAGTTGCATGTAACAAAAATAATCAATTGGGGTGTGATTAAATCAAGGCTTGTTCGTAAATCATTGTGGAGCGTTGCATCCAGTATCATTGTAGAAAAAACAATATTGGCCGTGTATCGAAAATAAGCAAGAATTGAGCATAAGAGTGTAAGGAGCGGAAAAACAATCATCCAGATATATTTATTAATCGCTAAAAGATATAATAATCCACATGTAGCTACGCAAACAAGCATCCATTGACATGCAAGTACACAAATGTCTTTTATGCCATTACTTGGAATAGTATAAAAATCGGAAAAGATAAATGCTATTCCATAATACAAAGTGGCTGTCAACAATAAGAAGAAAAAATGTGTTTGTAAAGCAATAAATTTTTTCAATTCTTTACATTTTTTATGTGTGTCTATTGGACTAACATTTAATTCATTACTAATATTTTTGTAGTTTTTGTCTGACTTCCATCCGAAGATACGCAAAAAACCAGATAAACGCCTGTGCTCACTCTTGCTCCGTTATGCCGCCGTCCATCCCAAGTGGCTGTTCCGCCGTTTGATTTGGTTTGATAAATCAGATTGCCGGTAATATCGGTAATTTTTACGATAGTATTTGTAATTAATCCGGTGATGCTTATAGTTCCATGATATGTTTCCCTGACAGGATTGGGGTAGGCATAAACGTCTCCAAACGTTTCATTTCCTGCCGTAGCATCAGTCATATAGGAGATAATGCCGTTTTCCGTACCGATAAACAGTTCCCCTGTTTTATCATTTAATGCCAGCGACATCACAGTGTTCGACAACAACGGACTGTTATCCACCGTAAAGTGTTGCAGGGTTTGTTGTCCGTCTTCGGAAACCAAATACAATCCTGAGTTTTGAGTTCCAATCCATTTCCGGTTAGCGCCATCCACTACTATTACATTAACCTTCTCTGTTCCAAGTAAATAATCTGCATTATTGGTACCGTCATTTCGAGGAACTTTTATACGGGATATTGTAAAATCGGCTGAAAATGCCTTTTCCGGATTTTGAATAACAATGGGACCTTTATTGGTTCCAATCCATATCTGATTATTTTGATCCTGTACAATGCAATAATAATTATCAGATGTAAACACGTTATTATCTTGATCTACAAATGAATTGAAGAACTTTTGCTGATCATCATCTGTTGTTTCCAATGTGCCGTTATCGTCAAACACGTAAACAGCCGGATCATATCTGAGAATGATTCCCCATTTCCTGTTTTTATTGCTCTTATCTATCAACAGTTCGTGCAAGTTCGTATTTGTTCTTCCTTTAAGAATATTTAAGGAAAAAGCTTTTATCTCTCCTGTCGAAGTTAGATATTTTACAGGATTTGCACTTCGATTTGTCATCCACAAATTTCCTTCACTGTCAAACACCAATGCTTCTACGCGAATATAATAAAATTCATTACTTTGCCCCGGATATATTGATTCCAAGCCACTGTTTTGACTGTTGTACCACTTGTAAAACGTGTTATTACGAAATTCAAACAATCCCATTCCATAAGCAGCAATAAAAAAATGAGTATTGTCTTGAGAGTCAGCAGCTGACGAAACAAAATCCAGAACCGACGGCATTTGTATTTGCGATGCAATCGAAGCGCCGTCAATAGACGTCCATTGGTTATTCTGAAACATTGACACCGACGCCGGATGTTGATATTGAATAGCTATAGCTCCCCCCGGCACCACAAACAATTTATCGCCGTCGAACTTCATTTGCCATGCGGAATTATCAAACGGTCCGGTGGGTTTGTAGGCGTTAATTGCTTGACCTGTCGTGCTGAGTTGCACTATGCCGTCATTTCCTCCTGCTGCCCAAAAATTATTGTTTTTATCATCAAACGCTATCATCCCCGGATGCTGTCCCTGCAATGAATTAACACTTCCGGCAGCATCCACATAATAGGTTACAGTGTTATTGTCTGACATACAGTAAAGATAGTGTCCGTCTGCTGAAATACGGGAAATGTGTGTGAATCCGGATACTGCACTCCATGAAATCCCATCCGCAGATTTATACAATACCCCGTCCGTTTTAAGCAACCACAACGCATTTCCAAAAGTTATCAGATTACTGTTATTTCCTGCCGGCAATGCAGGAATGGCGCTCCATACCTGAAAATTAGCCAAATTTAAATTAGCTGCGTCAGCTTGTTGTAAACCCGCAGCAGACAGGGCATAGATTTTTCCATTAAATAGTGTCGTAGAAAGAATGGCTTCAGGAGAACCGCCCGCTCCAATTACGTAAGTGTCGGCAATTTCCTGTTTTACAGTGTTTAACACAACAATGCCGAAATTGCATGATAAATAGGCATAATCTTCATTGAAAAATATGGCATTAACGGTTTTATTATAAGTGGTTTGCTTTCTGTACAAATCAGGAACATTTATTATCCCCGATGTTGTTACTAAATCGATATTTGAATTTGCATAAATAATCACCAACACGTTGTTTTTAGCGTCATAAGCAATTTTTGCCACATTATTATCATGTAATCCCGTAACTTTCGAATAGGTTGTAATGCTTTGATCTGTTCTGCCGACAGAAAACAGAGCGCCCGATCCTACTCCAAAAATGTTATCTGAAGATATTGTCAATTGATTCACAGGGTTATAGGAGAGATGGGTACGCCATTTACCCATTGGCAATTGAGCATCCGTTTGATGCGGCAATGCCATTACAAAAAATACTGTGAAGAGATGGAACAGCTTAGTCATTTTATCTGTGTTTGATAGTGGTTAAAAAACGGTCATCATCTTTTCTACTTCGGCATTAACAGCAACGGCAAATTCAGCCGGCTTCACAGCGCCCTGATCGCCAACTCCCTGTTTGCGCACCGATACGGTACCTTCGGCAGCCTCTTTTTCTCCTACAATGAGCAGATAAGGAATGCGTTTCAATTCGTTATCGCGAATTTTCCGACCGATTTTCTCATTCCGGTCGTCAACCGACACGCGGATATCCTGCAAATCCAATTCTTGTGCAATCTGCGCTGCATATTCATTGAACTTTTCGCTAATTGGCAGAACAACAGCCTGTTCCGGTGTTAGCCAGAGTGGAAATTTCCCTCCCGTATGCTCAATAAGCACTGCCACAAAACGCTCCATCGAACCAAACGGTGCGCGGTGAATCATCACCGGACGGTGCTTTTGGTTGTCGGCGCCGGTATATTCCAGTTCAAAACGTTCCGGTAAATTATAATCTACCTGAATAGTACCCAATTGCCAGCGGCGACCAATGGCATCTTTCACCATGAAGTCGAGTTTCGGACCGTAGAAAGCTGCCTCGCCAAGTACCACATTTGCCTTCAACCCCTTTTCCTGACAGGCTTCCACAATAGCTCGTTCCGCCTTGTCCCAATTATCATCGCTGCCGATATATTTTTCGCGATCATTCGGGTCGCGTAACGAAATTTGTGCTTCAAAGTTTTGAAAATCAAGCGCTTTGAAAATAATAAAAATAATATCCATCACCTTCAGAAACTCATCTTTCAACTGGTCTGGACGGCAAAAGATGTGTGCGTCGTCTTGGGTAAATCCGCGAACCCGCGTCAATCCGTGCAATTCGCCGCTCTGTTCATACCGATACACCGTGCCAAACTCCGCATACCGCAACGGAAGTTCTTTGTACGAGCGGGGCGCCGATTTATATATTTCGCAATGATGCGGACAGTTCATCGGCTTCAGCAAAAATTCCTCCCCTTCTTGCGGCGTATGAATTGGCTGAAACGAATCTTTTCCATATTTTGCATAATGCCCGGAGGTTACCCACAACTCCTTCTGACCGATATGCGGCGTCATTACCTGCTGATAACCAAATCGTTTCTGTATCCGTTTCAAAAAGTCTTCCAGGCGTCCGCGCAGCAAGGTTCCTTTCGGCAACCACAGCGGCAGCCCTGCTCCGACGGCTTGCGAAAAGGTAAACAACTCCAGCTCTTTCCCGATTTTGCGATGATCGCGTTTTTTTGCTTCTTCCAGCAATACAAGATATTCTTCCAGCATTTTCTTTTTCGGGAACGTGATGCCATAAATACGAGTCAATTGCTTGCGTTTTTCATCGCCGCGCCAATAAGCGCCTGCCACGCTCAACAATTTTATCGCTTTTATCTCGCCTGTATTTGGCAAATGCGGACCACGACAAAGGTCGGTAAAATCGCCTTGAGTATAAAGCGAAATTGTCCCGTCCTGTAAATCGGAAATCAGTTCGGTTTTGTACTCGTCTCCTTTTTTTGTAAAAAGTTCCAGCGCATCTTTTTTGCTGATTTCCTTGCGGGTAATCACCTCCTTTTTTGCCGCCAATTCAATCATTTTTGCTTCGATAGCAGCCAAGTCGCTCTCTTTGATAACCGTTTCACCCGGATCTACATCATAATAAAATCCGTTTTCGATAGCAGGTCCAATGCCGAATTTAATGTCCGGATAAAGCGCCTGAAGCGCTTCTGCCATCAAGTGTGCCGACGAGTGCCAAAAAGCGTGTTTGCCTTCATCATCATCCCATTTATAGAGTTGAACAGCAGCATCGTGCGTTATCGGAAATGTTAAATCGTGCGTTTGTCCGTCAATACTTACGGCTAAAACTTCTGCTGCAAGGCGGGGACTGATGCTCTCCGCTATCTGCAACCCTGTAACGTTCTCAGGAAACTGGCGCACCGAACCGTCGGGGAAAGTGATATTTATCATTGATGTAATAGTTTGATTTATACTGACTCAACTAATTTGTAACAGTTTTCATATTGCACATGCAAATGTACGATAATTTTTTGAGTTGAAAGTGAAGAAAATTTGTTAGAAATTAACAGGTAGCGTATATCTCACCCTCACCGTCTTTCCATTTTGCTTGCCCGGATTCCATTTGGGCATGTTTTGGATAACACGTATCGCCTCCTTATCCAAAAGAGGATCAAGACTTTTTACAACTTTTACATTAGAAACAGTTCCGTCTTTTTCTACAATGAACTGCACGATAACCCGTCCAGAGAGTCCATTTCCATGAATAGTCGCTTTTTTGACTATTGTGGAATCCAGGTGCTGCTTAATATACTCATTCACATCGCCATTGGGGAAGGCAGGCATCTGCTCTACAGCGGCAAATACAAGCGTATCAGCCTTACCTTCGGTTGTTTTTCCCAATTCAATGAGTTCTTCCTGAACAGTAGTATTAACTCTTTGAGACGGTGGTGGAGGCGCTGGTGCAGAACTCACCGCTGCAGATTTCAGCATTGCCATACCGTATCCTGTAAGCTTCCCCGCATCGTATCCCACGGCATAATCCGACACGTTTTCGGGCAGCGGAAGCGCCTGTTTTACGGTAACGGGTTTGCCATCTTTGCCGATGGTTTCGGTTTCGTCAATGGCAATAAATGAGGTGTAATTGGTCATTAAATTATAGTTCAACCCCAATTGTGTAATCGTTTTGACATACACGCTGTCGGGCGATCCATTCTCGTTATTGGAGTAATAATCAAGCAGTTTGATTCGTTCGCGCGCCCACAGGTAGCGGATTGCCGAATGAGTGGCATCGGGCTTGATTTGCGACAGGTCGAATGTTTGTTTGTAGTTCTTTCCGCCGGCTTTTCCTGTTACGGCAACCGTTCCGGAAGGCGTTCCCTTATATTTTCCGGTAATAATAATGGGGCGTTCGGCAAGCATGTCGGGCGACGAAGAAGGCTCAACGTCATACGCCTGCAATCCGCCGTAATTGACTTTAATACGCGACAGCAGCGGCGAGTTGATATAATTTCTGAACTTTTCGGCTTGTGCCTCCGCCTGATTCGGTTTTGTAATCACCATCGGTTCTCCGTTTCCTGCAAATGCCATTCCTTCAATGATATAACGATTTACGCTGCTCCCAATGCCAAAACTGAAAAAATTAACGTTTCCACTGTTGTTGCGTATGAATTGAAAGGCATCTCTTTCTACATCCACATATCCATCGGTAACAATGACGAAAGAACGTGTCAATTCAGGATTCGGACGCGGTATGGCATACGCTGTTTGAAGTGCCGGAAGAAGTTCCGTGCCGCCGCCGCCCTGTTGCGCATCAATAAACGTCAAGGCTCGATTTATATTTTCCTGTGTAGCGTCCAACGAATTGGGAGTGAGCGTTCCCGAAGATCCGGAGAACAATATCACATTAAATTTATCGGTCGGGCGCAGGTTGGTGATGAGATTGCGCAACAGCTTCTTGGAAATGTCGAGCGGATAGCCGTGCATTGATCCCGAAACATCCACAATAAAGATATATTCGCGGGGGAGGATGTCGTTCTTGAGTACCTTTTTGGGCGGCTGAACCATCAGCAGGAAGAAATTCTCATCTTTGCCGTTGTAGAGCATCATTCCCGATTCAATTTCGTTGCCGCGCAGCGAATAGTTTACAATCACATCGCGATTGCCTCCCTGCGTTTCCGAAGGGTCCAGCCGGAGTTTGGCAGTTTGAAGCGCCGGATAGGAAATGTTCATTTTGTGCGTATTACAACTTACGTCCTGAATGGGCAACCCTGATTGAATGTTCATTGAAAAATCGAATTTATACGCAGGCATTGTTCCCTGTTTGGTATAAGGCGAATTTACAAAGGCATCATCCGACGAGGCTCCTTCTTTGCTTTTGTTGGAATAACGTGGTCCCACAACGGTCGGATACACAAAGGAATAAATGCCGCTCTCGGGAACAAGCAGTTCAGTATATTTCAACTCTACGACAATGGTATCGTTTACGGCGATGTTGGCGACATTCATCGTAAAGACATTGGGACGGCTCTGCTCCAGCAGCGACGCCCGTTTTCCTTCCGACTTGGCTTGCTCGTATTTTTTTCGAGCCTTACTCTTTTCATCAATTTTTGCTGTAATCACCCGTTTGCCAATAGTCATTTTCATAGCATAAACAGCTGCCCGTGTTGACATTGGAAAAGTGTAGATGGCTTCGAGCGTATGTTGCCCGCTGTTGACATATTGCTGTGTAATGGTTACATCGGCAATTACTCCTACAATATTCACATCGGCAGCAGTCATCTTCAGCGGAAGCATATCCACTGAAGGGTTATCACTCAACACCACAAAATAAGGCGAGAGAGTCTTCGCGGCTTCCGGTTCATCCTGTGCGGCGGCGTACCCGCAAGAAAAAAGAAGCGCCAGCAGAACGCACATTGTGCGGTTATAAAAATTAGTCATACGTTCCATATCTATTTTTATTTAAAGTATTGATATTGTTATAATTATAATCAGAATCAGATTGTCTTGTCAATTTGAAATTAACAGGCAATGTATATGTTACTCGTACAGGTTCTCCATTTTGCATGCCGGGAATCCATTTGGGCATGTGTTGAATAACACGTACAGCTTCTGCATCCAAATCAGGATTAATTTTTCTAACAACCTGAATATCAGAAATAGAACCATCAATATCTACCGTAAATTGGCAAATAACCCGTCCTTCAATACCTGCTTCTTGGACTTCACGAGGATATTTAACAAAATTATTTAAATATGTAGTTACATTTCCTCCCTTAAATACAGGCATCACTTCAGTATCTGCAGATATTGTATATGTGACATCGGAAGAAAATAACCCAACCACATTAATGTTGGGGTTATTTAATTGAAAATAAACAGATAATATGTATTTTGTATGTACTGGTTGCCCTTGCCGCTTGCCCGGGTTCCATTTGGGCATCTGCTGAATGACACGCGCCACTTCCTCATCCAAACTTGGGACTATGCCGTGAATTACATTGACATCGGAAATGGATCCGTCATTATTTACCATAAACCGGCAAACAACCCGTCCTTGAATGCCTGCTTTCGGAACAACACCGGGATATTTAAGGTGATTATCAAAATAATCGTCCACCCTGCCCTTAAATGACGGCATTTCATCGGTTTTTTCTGTGTTAACTTCAGGAATCTCTATTTTGAAATTGACCGGTAATGTACGTTTCTCTCTCACAGGCAGTCCTTTTATCTTACTTGGAGTCCATTTCGGCATCTTTTGAATGACGCGCACTACTTCCGAATCCAGTTTCGGTTCTATGCCTTTAGTAATTTGTATATCTGAAATACTGCCATCTTCTTCTATCCAGAACTGAGCCACCACCCGTCCTTGAATACCTGCTTTCAGAGATGCTTCAGGATATTTTGCATTTGCTGCAAGATATAGATCAATATTTCCCGGAAATACAGGAACTGTTTTAGGTACTCCAAGCGTTTTAATTATCTCATTAAGTGAGAGTAATGTTTCAACAGTGTCGTTGCGAGAAAAATTGGTACGTACATTATTTTCTTGGGAATAAGAAAACGCAATAACCAATAAACTCAAAGAAAATAGAATACAGTTTTTTTTCATTATTAAAGTGTATCAATGTAATTTTTTAATACTCAAATAATTACAAACGATTCAATTCATTTGAAATTCTATTATCACAGTCAATTATTCATGGCAAAGATAGACAATAATTTGACCAAAACGATCAATTTTTTAAAAAACAATTCCAAGATTCAAGAATTGACAGTTTCAATCTTGGAATCTTGGAATCTTGGAATTATTTCTGAGTACTGAACGCTTTTATTCTGCGGCTGGAGCTGGCACTTCTGCGGTAACAGCTTCTTCTGCTGTAACTTCCTGATTGACAGCGGTAGCG
>JGI20166J26741_11481585_pt1 | contig 13019 bp, 6 predicted proteins | sample TergutCu122P5_FD_26741 | JGI IMG/M metagenome (IMG submission 26741)
ACGGCGGTCTGGTCGTCGCGCCCACGCATCAGATCACGCCGGACGTGCCTCTGGAAAACATCCTGGCGTTTGAGGACGCCGCGCAAAACCAGCAATACGGTCGATTTGAGATGGGCTGAAAGCGAGGCCAAATCTCACGGCCTCCGGTGTGATCCGGCTGCAGCGGGAAGCCCGGTTTCAAACGAATCGGCTATGTACCGCTATTTCAAACTGATCGACAAGGGAGGGCAATATGGACAGGCAAATAATCCGGGACTTGGCCGGGCGGTACGCCAACATCGCGAACAGCGACAAAAACAGGGAAAGGGTTACTCTTTACAAAGCCGTGAACGACCTGCATATGATCAGGCCGGTCATTCTAACCAATGAGATTCCCTGGCACGAGATGAACGTGGACGGGGAACTGGATTTGCGCTGCGAGGACGCGAAAATGCGGGAGTTGGAGTGGTTCTTCCGGACGAAGCTGTTCGAGCAGAAGCATTTTCCCTGCGACAACTACCTCCGGCCTTATTATCCTGTCTATAAAGACGGGAATTTCGGCCGCCTGTCCATGCCGATAGACGAAACGCGGCTGCCCCAGTCCGAGGGCGGCTATATTTTTTCTCACGAATATCATGACATTCTTCAGAATGAGGAGGACCTGGAGAAGCTGGTCTGGACGCCAGGCTATTATAACCGGGAGAACACCATGCGCCGGTTGGAGTTCGCGGCCGAGGCAATCGGCGACATCCTGCCGGTACAGGTCGTGGGAACAGAATATGGCACGAATAACAATTTATGGGATCAGGTGGCCGAATACCGCGGCGTCGCCAATCTGCTGAACGACCTGATCGAACGGCCTGAATTCATGCACAAAATCGCCCGGAAACTGACCGACGCGTATATCCGGAGTATTCGGGAGGCTGTGAAGTACAATCTCTTCGCGGCTGAGCTTCCCGAGCTGCACTGCAGCCCCGGCTTCACAAACGACCTGCCGCCCATTGCCGATTACGACCATATAGAGCCGAAAAACGTCTGGGGCCGGGGGGTGGCGCAGATTTTCGGCAACGTGTCCCCCGCGATGCAGGAGGAATTCGACACGCAATACCAGCTGGAAGCGCTCGCGCCGTTCGGTCTGGTCTACTACGGCTGCTGCGAGAGGCTGGACAACAAGCTGCGCCTGCTCATGAAAATGAAAAACCTGCGGAAAATCTCGATCACGCCCTGGTCGGACATAGACGTCGCGGCGGAGATCCTCGAAAACCGGTACGAAATGGCTGTCAAGCACAATCCGGCCTACGTCAGCACGGCCTTCGACGAGGAAACTATCCGCGGCGAGTTTGACAGAACCTGGAGAGCCGCCAAAAGAAACGGCTGCTCCTTCGACGTCGTGCTGAAGGACATTTCCACCGTCGCGGGGAAACCCGGGCACCTTTTCAAGTGGGCGGAAGTCGCGGCGGAATACGCGAATAATTACTGATTATGAACATTGACAAACGCAGTATTGTTGCATAAAATAATGCTAATATAGTGTTTGGCTGGGGACTATATTAATGAGATTTTAGTCGGAGGAGTGATGTTTATTGAAATTAAGCTTCAGGGATATTAAAAAGACGCCTCAGGAGATTAAAACGCTGAATACAGTTGTGTTTATTGATTATGAATATTTGTTCATCAGCTTTAAAAAAATATTCAAGGTGTCGCCTGTTTTAAGTGGGATTCTGGACGAGATAAAACAATACGGGAAGATCCAAAGTATTAAGGTGTTTGGGGATTTCACGAAAAATGAGATCAGCCAGGAACGCAACCGCATCAGAACCATAACAAGCGACATAATCGATTGCGGCAATGAAACACTGGAAACGAAGAAGGATTTCACGGATTTCATTATGTTGGACCATATATACCGGGAAACCATACAAAACACAGCCGTTCAGCAATTTATACTTTTTACGGGTGACGGGCATTTTTCCTCTGCCGCCACATTCCTGAGAACATTTATGGATAAAATTGTCGGGATTTATGGAATTACACAGACCTTTAGCCAGCAACTGAATGAATGCGCCACATGGTCTAAGTTTATAGAGGTCGTCGACGATGACATTGGCGTGTATACGATGAATCTGATTAAGAATTTTCAGTCGGCGCAGAGCAGGAACGTTATATGCACATTCAAGAAAACCGTCGATCATGTCCAGCGCAATTATGGCGGCGAAACCGATAAATACGAGTACGCGCTTCAGCAACTGATCAGCGACGGTTATGTCACGTCGGAGGTGTGTACGGCTTTCGCCGATGGAACGTTCAAAATGCTTGTGCCGCAATGGGCCAAGATCGAAACGAATTTACTGCCGTCCCTAAAAGTAAGCTAAGAATGACGGATACCCTCCCCAGCGGTATCCGTTTTGCTTCGTAAATCGTATTCATTTTACTTTCCCTTGAAAACAGGGAAAACAAGGCCGGTTCTTACGGGTTCTTAAACCGCGATGTCCACAAGCCTCTCCTTCATGTTCACCCGATCCCCTATCCGGATATGCACGTGCGCGAGCCTTCCGGCCACCGGCGACAGGATCTGGTTTTCCATTTTCATGGATTCGCAGATTAGCAGAGGTTCACCGGCAGTTACATCGTCGCCCGTGGTTTTGAAAACCTTGGTGACGGTCCCCGGCAAAACGGCGAAAACGGTATAGCTGGCGTCTTTGGCTTTCGATTCGGACGCCGTTTCAAAATCCACAAAACTGTCATAATCCGGCTCCACGTCCGTAGGGCAGGAATAGATCCCGCCGCGGGAAACTTTGCCCTGGGGGACATTTTGGGCCAAACGCGCCTCGTCCTTCTCGCCCTCCCGAACCGGCTTATTCCCGGCGTCCCCGGCCTTGTTTTTGCCTTTGACAAAGTTCTCTCCGGCCTGAGGGAACATCAAACACGTCAAAACATCGCAGTCGTCGCCGCAAATGTCCGCGAGCCTTTCTTTTACCTCTTCCCACGAAAACGGCGGCTGTACGCTCTTTTGTTTGCAGGCTTCGGCGCCCGCGCAGACCTCCGCGCTTATCTCGCCCGGAGGGGAGCCGTATTCGCCGTTGAGGTAGCTTATGACCTCGCTGCACAGGTGCGCGTATTTGCTGCCGGTCACGACGTTCATCATGGCCTGCGTGCCGACCATCTGGCTAAGCGGCGTCACCAGCGGCGGATAGCCCAGGTCCTTCCTGACCGCGGGTATCTGCCTGACGATCTCGTCGAACTTGTCCGAGCTTCCCTGGTCGGCGAGCTGCCTGATGAGGTTCGTGTACATCCCGCCCGGTATCTGGCTGTATATAACGCCGGGGTCGGTCTGCAGCGATTTCAGGCTCAAAGTACCGTCTTTATGGTATTCGTCCATCAAAGGGGCGAAAAATGCGTTGATCGTTTTGAGGCGTTCTGTGTCCAGGCCGCAATCATATCCGTACGAGGCGGCCACACTGTTGATGACCTCCGTGGACGGCTGGGACGTGCCGCCGGAAAAGCTGGAAATCGCGGTGTCCAAAACGTCCGCGCCGGCTTCCAGAGCCTTCAGATAGGACATATAGGCCAGGCCGCCGGAGCAGTGGGAATGCAAAACTACGGGAACGGAAAGCCTTTCCTTGAGTGTTTTGATCAATTCATAGGACTTTATCGGGGAAAGTATGCCGGCCATGTCCTTCACGCAGACCGATTTGGCCCCGATGCCCTCCATCCTGACCGCCAGTTCCACAAAGCCGGGAATGCTGTGCACGGGGCTCTCCGTATAGGCAATCGCGCAGGACGGGTGGGCCCCGCACCGAAGCGTCTCCTCCACGCATGCGGCGATATTGCCGAGGTCGTTCAGCGCGTCGAATATGCGTATGATGTCGATGCCGTTTTCGACGGCCTTGTATACGAATCTCCTTATGACGTCGTCGGGATAATGCCTGTAGCCTAAGAGGCTCTTGCCCCGCAGGAGCATCTGCAGCTTCGCGTTCGGGGCCAGGCGCCTGATGACCCGCAAACGCTCCCAGGGGTCCTCGCCGAGAAAACGTATGCACGAGTCGAACGTGGCGCCGCCCCAGCACTCCAGCGAATAATAACCTGCCTTGTCCATGGCGTCCAGAATGCCCTCAAACCGGCTGAGCGGCAGCCTTGTCGCTATCAGCGACTGATTGCCGTCTCTCAGGACCGTTTCCGTGATCTTCAATTCCATCCGATAGCCCTCGTCTCCGGATAACCTCCGAAAACCGCGGCCCGGCGGGTTTTCGGGGTTTCCTTCTTATAGTGGGATGTTACCGTGCTTTTTTTGGACGCTTTGGGTTTCGCGCTTATCCCCCAGGGCCGTTATGTCGTCAAAAATCCGCTTCCGCAGGGAATCGTACGTGACCACCTCGTCGATAAGCCCTTCCTGACGGGCGATCCTTACCGTCATAACGCTTTTTTCGTATTCGGCGGTGCGCTCGGCCAGAAACGCCTGCGCCTCGCCGGGGTTTCTGAGCCTGTCGAGGTCGTTTTTGTTCAAAATCGCGACAGCGCCCTCGGCCCCCATCACGGCGATCTCCGCGCCCTCGAAGGCGTAGACGTAGTCGGCCCGCATGTGCTTGCTCCCCATGGCGATATACGCGCCGCCGTAGGCCTTGCGGACGATTACCGTGATTTTCGGGACGGAGGCCTCCGAATACGCGAACAGCAGCTTCGCGCCGTGGCGGATGATCCCGCTGTGTTCCTGGTCTATGCCCGGCAGATAGCCGGGCGTGTCCACGAAGGTGACGATCGGAACGTTGAAACAGTCGCAGAAGCGGATAAAGCGCGCCGCCTTGTCGCTGGTGTCGCATGTCAGGACGCCCCCGATCTCCGCGGGCTGGTTCGCCACGACGCCTATCGTGGCCCCGGAGAGCCGCGCGAAGCCGACCACCACCGACTTCGCGTATTCGTCCTCTATCTCAAAAAAAGTATTTTCATCTATCAGCCCGTTCACCAGTTTCCGTATGTCGTAGGACATGCGCCGCTCAACGGGCAAAATCCCCTCTATCGGGGGCGTGTTCTGGTCGACGTAAAAATCAGTCCTCTGCTCCTTCGAGCCGCAGGAAGCCGGCAAAATCTCGACCAGGTCGCGCAGAGAGCGAAAGCAGTCCTTCTCGTTGCCAAAGCGCCTGTGAGCCACACCGGAGGTCCGATTGTGCACGGCCGCGCCGCCGAGGTCGAAATTCGTGCACTCCTCCCCCGTGACGCTCTTGATGACGCTCGCGCCGGTGACGAACATGCTGCTGACGTTGTCCACCATGAAAATAAAATCGGTGATCGCGGGGGAGTACGCGGCGGCCCCGGCGCAGGCACCGACCACTACGGAAAACTGCGGGATGAACCCGGAGGCCAAGGTATTGTAGTAGATCATCTCGCCGCAGCCGGCCAAGGCGTTGATGCCCTCCTGGATCCTCGCGCCGCCCGAATCGTAGATGCCGACGACGGGGCACTTCGCCGTTATCGCGAGCCTGATCGTGTTCGCGATTTTCTCTCCGTGCCGGCGGCCTATCGTTCCGCCTTTTACGGTGAAATCCTGCGAGAATATAAAGACTGTCTTGCCCCTGACCTTCCCCCGCCCGGTAATCACCCCGTCGTAGGGGACGGCGCCGCCGCCGCTTCCGCCCGCGCAGTGGCTGTAATCCGCCATGCCGGAGCCGATCTCGGAAAACGAGTTCCTGTCCAGTAGCATATGTATGCGCTCTATGGCGTGATATTTCCTGTTGGCGTGCTGTTTTTCCGTTTGATACTCCAGGATTGCCCCCACCCCCCTGAACAGTCTGAGTTTCCACGGAAACCCGAAGGTTGCATCCCGCTGTCATCCTGAGCGAAGCGAAGGATCTTTCACCTCCGGCATAAACGCTATGCGGCATAAAGATTCTTCGCCTACGGCTCAGAATGACAAAGTAGTTTCCGTGGGTACTCAGTCTTAGTATTTAGTATAGCTGTTCAATGGTTCATACGCCACCGTGAACGAACGCTATATCGTCCACCCCAGGATCAGATCCGCGCCGATCTTGACCGTTTTAACGCGCGTCTCCCCTACCGTCAGGACGCCGTCTTTCGCGGCGCTGACCTCGAAGCGCCTGGAATCGCCCCTCAGCCCTTCGCCGGCCATCTTCGCGACGGCCTCCTTGGCCACCCAGAACCGTATGACGTCTTCCGGGTCGCCCGTCTTTTTCAACAGCTCGATTTCGCTTTGCGTAAAGGCCTCGTTTATAAAGTCGTCCGGTTTTGCCTCGATTTTTTCCAGGTCGATCCCCACGGGTTTGTCAGACACAATGGCCGCCGCGTCGTTGTTCTTATGGGACAGCGACACGCAGATGGCCTCGGCTTTCCCCTCCAGCCGCCCGATGCCTTCCAGGCGCGGCCTGCCGTTGTCGTCGTGGACGACGCAGAATTCTATCGGATAGGGCATGTCGCCGTTTTCGTCCGTCAGGCGCGCGCGCGCCGCGTCTTTGAGCGCGATGCGGCCGATGAGGTACTCGCGCCTGCGCCTCGGCGTCTCCAGGCTGTCGTACCCCGCCCTGTCGCGGGTGTTCAGGTAGCGTATCGCCAGCAAAGCGACGACGTTTTCCGGCGAATCGCATCTGTAGTGATAGACGCCGGGGGTGATCTCGTCGGACAGCATGTAGCGCTGCGGTTTCAGTATCGCGTTCCAGAGCAGCGGCGTACTGTGGAACCTCTGGGCGACAAAGTCCCTGGACACGCACCATATCTTCCCGCCGCGCTTGAGGATCACGTCCCCGGAGACCATGGTTTCCGTCAGCCTAGTTATCAGCGCGGTGGACTCGAAAGTGCCGTCCTGGTCGAAAATGTCCGAGTAGAATTCCAGCTCCCTCATGCGGACAGGGAAAGACACCGTGTTGTCCGTCTGCGTCAGGTGGAGGAACAGGCCCAGCTGCTGCCCCATTATATCGAGCAAAGAGCCCTTCCCCGGCATTTTCACGGCCGTGCAGACCATCCCGCGCTCGCAGACCCTGTCCTGCCTTATCAGCGACTGGTACAGCGGCCCGTGAAAGCTCACCAGCCTGTACAGTTTTTCCGGCGTCGTCCGCTCCATGATCTCGCGGCCGACATCTATGTCCCCTTTATACTTTTCCGGCGGTTCCGCCCACCCGTCCCCGAAGGTGTATTCGGCCTGGGCGTACTCCACGATCTCCATGCTCAGCGTGTCCGGGCCGATCCATTTCCCCTTGACGGTCAGATCCAGAGGCTTCTCCACGCCGATCCACTTATAGGCCGACATGTTGCCGACCTTTACGAGCTTCCTGCCGGGCGCCCGCTTCATGGCTATCTCCGCCAGAAGCTCTATCGTCATAGTAAAGGGAACGATGGGGTTGAGATCCTCCGGGAACGGCCAGTCCTTCGGCTGGCGCACGATGGCGTGATCCAACAGGTACGGATGGTCTTCCAGCGTCATATGAATGATTTCCGTGAACTGCTCCCGCTTCGCGGGCGGCCGTTTTTGTTCCCCCGCGACCGGTACGGCCGGCCCGGAAGGCGCAGCGGATACGGCCGCGGACGGGATCTGCGCGAAGAACTTCGCCAACTCGCGTTGAACGGCTATGGCGTCGCGTATGTTTTCATCGGCGGCCGCCGCCACCGGGTTCGCGTAGCCGCGCGCCGGCGCGGCCGCGAAGCCCCCGCCGGGCTCCAGCTCGCCGTAGCGCTTCCGGACGGCCTCGTCCAGCTCGGGGAATTCCCTGATCAGAGGCGGCGCGGCGTTCGGCACAATCATCAGGTTATGATCGACCAGGTATCCCGGGTTCACACCCGCGAACTTGTGATCCACTTTCAGCCCCTCGGCAAACAGCAGAGCGAGGACGCGCCGGAGCTGATCCGCGCAGGCGCGCGGGTTTGAGCAGGTAGAGGCCGCGCCGAAATCCCTTCCCTGCAAGGTGTCCTCCGCAAAGGCCGCGAGGGGGCCGAGCCCGATCTGTATAAACACGCGGGCGTTTTGCTCGTCGTAGAGCTTTTCGATCAACTGCCGGAAATAGACCGGTTTTGTCAGCTCGTCGACCTGGAATTGCAGATACTCCTCCCTGCCGGTCGGCACGGGTTCCAGCGAAACGGCAGACCACACCGGGACGCTCCCCTCGCGTATCTCCAGATCAAAGGGGAGCACGCCCCGCTCCGGCGTCATTCCCGCGGCCAGCGGGGTGTGAAAGGGCGTCCTATGTATGACCGTGTGATATATGTTTTTTTCTTTCAGTATATTGACCAGGACCTCCATGGCCGGCTCCCCGCCGATCATCATCACCTGTCCGGCGCTGTTTTCACACTGGAGAAAAAGACCCGGTATCTCCGCGCACCACGCCTCGGCCGTCCGCCGATCGACGCCGTTTACCACGGCCATTGGGTACGTCTTGGTCGAGTCCCAGTCGGAGAGGGCCGCGGCCCAATCGTCAAAGCCGCACTCGATGACTCCGGCCAGGCGCGCCGCGTCCCACTCTCCCACGCTGTACCCGGCATACACGTCCGCTTTCACGCCGAGCTTTTCCAGCGCGTCTATGCACAGCCGCTTCGTGTTGTACACGTATTTGACTATCCCAAAGGGGCTTTCAGCCGCTTCCGCGGGACGCACGCCGTTGCGCGGCAAATCCAGCGCTTCGGACAGGCTGTCGGTTTCCGTCAGCCACTCGTCCCAGTAACCCGGGAACATGAAGACGATCTTCCCGCCGCCCGAAAGCATGGGCTTGTTCGTAAACCAGATGTCCATCCTGCCGCGGCAGGGCGCGTCCGCCTCGACTATGGCGACCGCCTGGCTGATGCGGGTCTCTCTCGTGTCGAGCATGGCGATCCTGTAATCGCCGCCCGTGTCGGTGAAATCGCCTTTTTTGAGCTTCTCTATGAGGGCGGGGCCGTTCTTGGCCGAAACCATATAGGCCGCGCCGTAGTAGGGCCTCCGCTTCTGGCACGGGGCGCCGGGCTCCGGCTCGTAGGCGGTCATAATGGCGTGGGCGTTGACCCCGCCGAAACCGAACGAGTTCACGCCGGCGACAAGCGGCAGTTTCTCGCCGTCCCAGTCGATGAGCTCCTGCGGCGGAAGAAAGCGCGATTCGAACATGGCGGCCTGGGGCCGCTCACAGTGAAGCGTAGGGGGGATCTTGCGCCAATAGAGCGCGAGGGCGGTCTTTATGACGCCGATTATGCCGGCCGCCGGCATCGGGTGCCCGATGTTGGACTTCACGGAGCCGACGTAGGCGGGGGGGTGCGTGTTGTCCCCGAAAAACCTCTTAAGGGTGGCCAATTCCGTCCGGTCGCCGGCGATGGTCCCCGTGCCGTGGGCCTCGACGTAGCCGATCTTCTCGGGGTCCATGCCGGCCATTTTCCACGTCTGCTCCAGCAGGCGCGTCTGCCCGTCCACCGAGGTGACCATGACGTGCGCGGACGCGCCGTCGCTGCAGATGGACGTCTCCTTGATGACGGCGTAGATGCGGTCGCCGTCCTCTATCGCGCGGCGAAGGGTCTTCAGCACCACGAACCCGCCGCCCTGGCCGCACAAAAGCCCGTCCGCGTCCTCGCTGAACGGCGCGATCACCTGCTTGTGCGAGAGCGCGCCGATCATGTCAAAGACGCCCCAGAACATCGGGCTCTGCCCGGCGTGCATAGCCCCGGCCACGGCCATGTCGCACTGGCCGCTGCGTATCAAAGTTATGGAGTGGTTTATGGCGACTATCCCGCTTGCGCAGGCGGCGTCGATTATGTACGCGGGGCCGTGCATGTCGAAGCGGTTGGCCACGAGCGAGGCGATAAGGTTCGGCATAGACCCCGTGGCCATATCCGGCTGATAGCGGCCCTGCTGGGCCTGGTAAGCCGTCTTTACCCTTTCCAGGTCCGCCTCCGTAAGCTCCGGCAAGGTGTGTCTCAAAAGTTCGACCACCTGCAAGGCTGTGCGAATAATGTTTATGGAGCGCATTTGTATGAGGCCGCTGAAGCTGCCTCTCCCGATGATGAAGCTGCAGTTTTGCAGCGGCGTCCCCTTTTCGAACACCCCCGCGTCGGCCAGGGCCTGCTCCGCTCCCAGCAAAGAGGCGAGCTGCTCGGGGTCGGTTCCGGAGGCGGTTATCGGCATGATGCCGAACCTGAGCGGATCCACCGCGAGATCCCTCGTAAACCCGCCGCGCCTGCAATAGAAGCGGTCGACGCCGTTCGGGACGCCTCCGAAATGATACGGGTCGATGATACTCTCCGGCGCTTCGGTGATGAAGTCCCCGCCCCGCGCGATGCCTGTCCAGAATTCGTCCGGGCTGTTCCCCGCCGGAGTGGAGATTGAAATGCCGACAATGGCTATATCCCGGCTGTCCGTGTCAATCCACCGTCCTTTGTTTAGTTATACCGGATGCAGAAAACATTTGCCGACGACGTCGACAGAGGAGGCTAATGTTTTCGCACTCCGATATAGCCGTCTTATGCGCCGCTTTCCGGTCCGGCAACAGAAAAACAAGGCAAACCTGTTAGTATGTCAATATGATTTTTACCATGATAATCCTATTAAAACTTTAAGTCAATGCCAAATAATTACCAAATAACACCTAATCCGTCAAAAAGTGCCATAATGTGTAAGAGGTATATATACTCCCCATCGGGTTATTTTAATGATAAGAAAGAGAAGACGGGCGGTTGTTCGCGTGCGCAGCTGGGACACAATGACGGTAAAGCAGTTTTCGCAGATGACGGGCGTAAGCCAGTACACGCTGCGGTATTATGACCACATCGGCCTCTTTTCGCCGGAGGGGCGCGGTGAGAATCAATACAGGTACTATATACCCAGACAGTCGGTCACACTGAAATATATCAATACTCTGGTGAATCTAGGGGTACCCCTCGCGAAAATCAAGGAACTGGCCAAACGCAGAACGCCGGACGACCTCAGGGCCATGCTCCGGAATCAGGCCAGGATCCTGGACAACGAATTGTATAGGCTGCAGGGCGCTTATCAGGTCATCAATGAGCGCCTTTTATATATGGAAGAGGGAATGCTCGCGGACCTCGACGACATAACGGTCGAGGAAAGGGAGCGGACGCCGGTCATCCTGGGGCCCGTCAACAACTGGGCGGCTTCGGACTCCGTCTACGAACCGCTGACGGATTTCCACGATTACGCCGCGCAAAACGGCGTCAACCCGGGTTATCCGATAGGCGGCTATTTCGACAGCGCGGCCGGCTTCTTCAAAAACCCGGGCCAACCCTCGCGCTTTATCTCCATGAACCCACACGGCGGCTCGGAAATCGCGGCAGGCAATTACCTTGTCGCGTACAAAACGGGGTTTTACGGTAAAGCCGGCGACGCGGCCGAGAGAATATCTTCATTTATAAAAGAGCGCAGGTATGAACTGAAGGGTCCGGTATACGAGATATACCTGCTGGACGAGATATGCGTCTCCGAACCCGACCGGTATGTCTCTCAAATCCTGGTCGCGGCGGCGCCCAGATAATGCGGTTTTCCGAATCGCAATCGGCATGCGGATACATTTTTCGAAAATTATTGACAATATTGTACAAGATGTGTGACATGGATGAAATAACATGTTTTATGTTTAATGCTTAATGTTTAACGTAACATGTAACACGTATAAGTTATTATGAGATTTGCGCAGTTAAACGAGTGACATGTGACAGCTTGCAGCCATTTTTTGGCAGCCATTATTTTACATAGTTTTACAGCGGGTATACGGAAGCACGACAAACAGAGCTTTACGCGAATTATACATAGATTGCGGAAAACTACTTTTTCCACTTTACACGCTAGCTGCTGACGGGACTAGACTATTTATACATTACAGACCTGTCATGTTCAATCGATCATCGCGCACATCGCCAAACTCTGCTAGTCAAAGCTTACAGCCTTCCTCAGGCGCCGCATCAATCATCAACAGCGGTATTGGTTTCTACTTAACCTTATAAGGGAGAGGTAGAAATTTTATACAATCCTTTGTTCCGATCCTTCAAACCGGGGGGGGGTATTTTTTCGCGCGCCAACCTCGGCGTTTTCGCGCCGGGAGGCGATTCATCGCAGGGCCATAATGCCTGAAAGCATATGCGCCGTTTGCACGATTCGCGCCCGACGCCGGCAACGCTTTGGAACTGGCTGAACCTTTTGCGGCATACGATCTGAACCCAGACGGTACGCAAAACCGCCTGACGGCCGCGCGAACGCCGATCAACTTATTTCATCAGCACGGAAAGGCCTGTTATCAACACGTTTCACCGCTTCAAAGTTTAATCGTAAGCATCGTTTTTTAACAGCAACATATTTTCACAGCAACACATTTTCACCATTTTAGTTGCTTTCTCCAAGACCTCTTTTATGCTTCTGTTTTGTCGCGCTCAACTTCATATCCAGACAAAGCAGTTTCCGGTTCCGCGGAGAAAGCAACCGCCGGCACAACCGGCGAAAAGGAGGTCACAAACATTAACACGGTAGAATTATTGAACGACGTTCGCCCGAAGAAACAAGGCGGACACTGGAAGGCGAGGATACCGACAAAGTTCCGCCCGTCGCTTGCGCTTCTGCTGGCGCTGACGATGCTTGTGTCGGTGCTTCCCCCGTTCCAGATGACAACAAGCGCGCAGATGTCCACGAATCAGAAGACAAAAGCCAACTTCATCGACGTGAAGGTCGGTTCGTGGCACGTTCTGGCCCTGGACGACGAAGGGCGGATCTACACCTGGTACGGCGGGAGCTATCCCGCAAACCTGGGCCGGCCGATAAACGGCGACGGCGGCGTAGCCGTGCAGCTGACGCAGGCCTACGATAGCGGCGGGCTTGTGCCGATGCCGTGGATCAAGAAAATATCGTCCAGCGAATCGACCTGCCTTGCCCTGGACACCAACGGGAACATATGGTCCTGGGGCGGCGCGAGCAACCCCAACAACGCGATCATATTGGGACATTCCGTCACACAGGTCGGCACGCAGAACTATCCGCAGAAAGTGGATATGCCCGCGGGGGTCAAGGCGATCGACATCGCGGCCGCGAACGGCGGCGGCCGCTTCATCGGCAGCGACGGCAACATCTACGTCTGGGGCCA
>JGI20166J26741_11481696_pt1 | contig 13018 bp, 10 predicted proteins | sample TergutCu122P5_FD_26741 | JGI IMG/M metagenome (IMG submission 26741)
GAAGAAGAAGAAGAAGAAGAAGAAGAAGAAGAAGAAGAAGAAGAAGAAGAAGAAGAAGAAGAAGAAGAAGAAGAAGAAGAAGAAGAAGAAGAAGAAAAATGATGGCATATGGGACAGCAGAAGTACAGCTTCATGCATTCTTAGCCTTGGCACTAGACAAAGTTGTGGTCAGCTTTGCACCCCAGTCTTGTCCCAGGTTCAGTCTAGATACTTTAAAGAAGAGACTCCTTGCTTCCACAGGGAACTGAACCATGATTCATCACTCATCCAGCCTACAGCCTAGTCACTACAACAACTAAGCTACCCCAGCTCCTACTAAACATATGGTACATTCACTTTGTAATTATGCCACCCCCTCCCTGTCTCAACCTATAACGAGTGTGAGCAGTGGGCTGGGGGTGCATCTGGACCCCCACTCCTTCCATCAGAGTTTTGTACGAGACTGATAGTGATAAAGACAGAAAATATAACACATAATAAATATGTTCAAAAATCATCTATACATTAACACAGAGACCCAAAGCTCTAGCACAATCATATAAGAAAAAAACTGTTGATCTTAACTAATTTTTTTAACATTAGTATTAATATTTATTGTGAAATGTTTTGGCTGGCTTGGCCATCATCAGATTATATAAAGTACAAAATATTTAGAGGGATTAACCCTTCCAACTATTTCATGTTTTGTATTATCTGATGATGGGCAAGCTGACCAAAACATGTTGCAATAAATATTATTACTGACAATAAAAATTTTAGCTGTGATCAATGGTTTTTTCTAATGTAATTTGTATATCACAAAGGGATGTACAAAATAAAGGTTCTGACACAATCCATATAAATATTCTTAGATGGCTTAATGTTAGTTTTTAAGCTTCCCTCCTCCCTGCCCACCTCCAACCCTTGAAAGTCCTGGTAATGCCCATGCCTGTAACAGGAAGACTGATTTTAACTTACAAAATAGAAGAAAACTTATTTTAATGCTATGATTGCTGAAGTACAAAGCATTTTGCTTGGCTGCTGTATATCTTATATGAGTCTTCCAGCTATCCAGTCGCAAGTCAGACCTTTCAAACTTTCCACCCAGAGATGAAAGGCAGAGATTAATAAAGCATGTGGTTTACATCTCTGCTCAGTCTATCATTACAGTAAACTGCAGAAAAAAATAAATAAATAAACTGTGCAGGCAGAAAATTGAATCAATTAATCCTCAAAACTCAAATGATCTCTCTATTTGTATGTCGCCTAGTCTAATTAACATAGAATGCACTGAACTGAATGACCTACCGGTATATAATTTCCACAGTCCACTAAACCCCTGCATGCAGAGTGGACCAAGAAAGAGGACCATAGTAAGAAACATTGGAATAACAAGAGCAGGAAGCAGGCCATGGATCCTCAGACCCAACAGTTGCCACAGAGTAGCCTGAAAAAAGCAGAGAGCCATCTATACACAAACAGCCTGCCAAACAATACACACATGGGCATGTGACTCTACAGCTTTCAATTTAATCTTTAGCAATGCTATTTAAACTCCCTGTATCCTGATAATCTCAAACTACGAGAAATACGAGGTTCTGTTGGTGTCATTGATGAAAATTGGGGTTTTCAGGGATGTTACATTGTGTTCACTGGAAAATAGTTACCAATATTTTGAAGGAACTTAGTGAAAACATTATGCCAACAAGGAAGAAAGTCTGCCTTTTAGATGTTCTTCAGCACCTTATACATTTCATTATTTCAGTATGCATTCTATTTTCTATCAAAACATACAGTACTTAAAACAAACCCTGTTGTGCTTTGTTATCATCACGCTTATAATTCTATCACCAAGACATCTAGATAGACTTAATATTTCCAGTGTCTGTACTGACCTTGTCACCTCAAATTTAAAGAACTGTAATAATCTTAAAAACATGTCTGATCAAGTGAAGATGAAAATCCTCCACATAAATGTAAAACTGATATCTCAATTATTACTTTAATGTGAATGTGTACAGTACTGCATGGTTTTCCTTTGTATATACTTGTACTACAGCCCAGTGATAGTGTAATGGAAATAAAATCAAAACAAGTAAATGCCATACTGGTGACAAAAAAAGGAACCTGTTCAATATATAATTGTGTTCAACAGTCTTTACCACTTAACTATTCAGTTTTTAAAGCACAGCCACATCATGTGTTGATGCAGTTTTGCAATGAAAATAAGAAGGGAGGGGGATGGTCATGGCCTATACATCAGACCACATCCTCCTTCAGCCACATTTCTAAGAATTAATTTACATTCCTCACTAATACAGTGCATTAAAATAAACACATTTCAATCCCAACTTCTGAGTATTTTTCTCCTGCCTTAGGGCCCACCCATCCTCCTATTTAGTGGGTATTGAGAATCTCTTTCCATGAAGGGTAAAGTGGCCGAAGCGTGAAAATGACAACTCACATCCGACTAATGCCAAGATTAAGAAATGTGATGCTATACCTCCACTACACCATATAGCTTTCTTGGTGTGGGCTTACTGGAGCAGACGGGTAAGTGAACATGCCCCCGTTACGAAGATACGGAACTTGTTATGAAATGATGGCACAAAACATAACACCTTATCGTGTGGTAACTGCACTCACCTCCTGAAGAATTTGTTCTTGGGAAAAATAATATAAAAATAGTGGAGATATAAACATCATTACGAAAACGCTGAGGAATCTCTTCTTTATGGTGGATGGATGATCCCTACAACGCAAAGACAAATTATGTTATTAAATTCTTTCGGAAGGTAATTGTGCATTGAAGCTACGCATACATCATTATTCATAATGCGCTTACTACATGTAGTTCCATTTCCACACACTACTACCATTTGTGGCATAGTTGGCAACCCTGCCAAGTGCAAGGATCGCAACTTATAGATTATAAAATGGACAAGAGGTGGTAATATTATTACCTGTTATGTGGGGAGTTCCATATATAAAAACTTGCAACATAAACGATAGAAAGAAGAAAGCACGCCCCTGCAGATGTTAAACAAGAATATGCCGTATGCCTGCAGCCCTCCATTCCACGGATCAGACCCACCATACCGAAATTACTGTAGTCACGTGAGAATTTGAGATGTTCTTATTGGGCCGTCAATGAATTGTTCTCTGAATGAGAAAATGGCTGCCTGGTTTGATGGAAGGGTGTCCTTTGTTTAGGTCATTCTATGGTGAAATATAAAGGAAAATCTAAAATGCCGAGTGCATCTTTCACGACATCGCGCTCATATGTAAGGAGATCACGAAGAAAAGTTGTCAACAGGATCTCACATGTATCCCTCTCGAGTTCTGGTAAGTTGAAAGACTTCCTTCTCTCTGTTTGGACTCGTCTGAGTCCCATTACTATTGACAGCTTATTGTTATGTAGGATGTAATGAGGAGTATATTTTCCAGCAGAATTTTTTGTGAAAATCAAATTCAGAATTAACAATATATACCTTTAAAAGTGAATAAAGCATTCGATAGTCACTTAGTATTATTGGTACTGTTGTTTGACATGCAGAAACCGACAACGTTCATTGTTGCATTCATGATTTGTTTGCTAACGTGAACAGATGGTTTAAAACTTCTACGCTTACATATATATTGACAAAAACTGCACGAAATATGCTACTGGCGACAAAGTATATGTAATTCGAAATGTATGGTGTGAAAATATATAAGAAGAAAAAATTTGGTAGTCTACAAATTCAAGAATAATTTAAGTTGGAAAACACGCGATTAGTATAGTGCCCAGAAGTTGAGTTTAGCATGCTCTGCGGGCTGAACCGTGGCTGAGGGTGTTTGTCACTGGCCTCTTCCTGCTGAGGTCCAGGCACTGGGGTGGGTTTTCTCTGAGTATTTCACTTTTTCCTTTTCAGTAGCATTTGTCCAGCGTTCCATACTCATTCACCGTATAATCACAGTCAACCTTATGAATTGGAACACACAAACACAGCTTACTTTGGTGTTGTCTGGAAAAAAAGTTAATGGCCAGCAAGATAGTGGCATCCAAAAGAAAGTTATTACATTAATGATAGGCTCTAAAAGCATTTTCTTGTAGAGAATTAACCAAGAAAATGATATGTTTTCCCTTGCCAGTGTGTTCATTCCCTCATAACTGTCCTTCAATAAGAACAGCATGGAGAGTTGCCAAAAATTATTGACATATGGTATGTACCAACAGGACAGGTACGACCTTACTATAAGAATGCTAGCCTTACTTGCTATCAGAAAGAAGTTCACTATCTGGAAATCGAATTATTTGGTAATCTTTTATCACCTGTTACAGGTTACATTATAATACAAAACCATTTAAACATTGAAATGTTATTTCTCATCTCCTGTTAGGTAGCAGAATTTACTGTATTTGGAAATTGTAAGGTATTGTAAAAATTAATGAATAAAATATTTGTGACATTTATTTTGCTTTGTATCTCAGTTGTGTGCCATAGCACAGTAGCTGTCATGGGATCTCTTATCATATAGGGAGCCTGCATCTCCCAGGGGTTTAGAGTTGGGCTTTCCCAGCTGTTCACCTTACCTTCTTGAAGTTCCAGCTTCTGAGTATGTCTCACAACTTCTGAAAATATTTAGTGACACATGATGGAACTCGTTTCTTGATAACTTAGCAGTTTTTCTTTGAATAGTTCAGCGTCAGAAAAGAATGTGGCTTGTTCACAAAACTTTTTTGTTGCCACCCATAAAATTCACATCTGTAGATCTAGGATCCCACGGTGTGTGAGCTATGGACCATTTGCCAGATAGCTCTTTTGGGGCAGTCATTGAGGCATGTGCTTTGGGTGCCAGGCATTGCTCTGTGTGAAGTAGTCATTTGTTCTTTCATCATCTGTTCTCTAAATAATTTACTGAAAATATTAGAATCGTTGGAGGAGCCATCCTGTTGTGTTATCAATACACTTTTCAAAATAAATACACCCAAACATAACAGTTTTTCTTTAAAACAATTTCATTTTACACAGTTTTGCCAAATGTTTCAGTCATAATTACTGTCCTCAGGCAAAGCCTGTGCAGCAGTATATATAAAGGAAGGTAAAATTATCAACAAGAGAAGCCTCAGTGTGACCATACTTTGTAAGAAAGAATTGTCTCATTGCTAATTTGACTTTCCATTATATTTATTTGCATCGTTTGATGACAGTCGTTATAACTGACACATATAGTAAATCTATGTAAATTGAAATTTTTTTTCAGTAAAAGTGCTGTGTTTATATTTATTTTGAAAACTGTAGCAATAGAAATTTTCTCTTTGAAAAGCATGGTTTTGTGTGTACTTGCTGCACACCAGGTGTTGAGTTTAAGGTTATGTGAATGAACTTGATGAACTGCATGGGTATTTTTAGAACAGTATGTGTTATTGTGGCTGTTTACATTCCCATTGAATGTAATTTTCACTTCAATATTAATCCATTGCATGTATCTTGTTACACAACTGCCAGATTGTAGAAGTAAGTATAGTTACATTCCTCTTCATCTAAGTAGAGTATAATCTGTGCCCCCTGTGAATGTTTAGAATGGGGAGAATTGTATTTATAAATTGATAAGTTTTGCTGTCTTGTCATTGCTGTAAAAAAAAAAGTGTGTGAAATTTTAATGTGTTTTATTTACACAGACTATATTTCTTTTCTTCATATTTATGGTAGCAACACTTTAAAGAGAACAGTAATTATATGAATGAAAATCAAGTTTGTGCAGTATTTAGTACAAGTTTTGCTTTGTGGTCAACTTTCTTCTGCGTTGTACAGATTCCCCGGTGTCTTAGATTAATGTACAGTGGTGTGTCGTAGCATGTAAGAGTGAAAACATATGTTTGTGCTGTCATCTGAACAGGAAAAGTAAGCTTGATGCTGATTGTTTAATGTGGCATCCATGTTAGAAGATGTAAAAGTCATTTTACTTAAAAAGTTTTCTTTGAGGCTTGTTTCTAGATGTGATATATTTGCCAGGTATTCTTCAGTTACTAGTATGAATGTAGTCTTGCTAATGTTAGTTTTTGGCAGTGCTCTTACAACTAGTAGTGTAGGTTTCTATGTAATTGGGACATGGTGCCATAAAAAATGTTAGTATGTTGATCAGTTCTAAATTAAAGTACATTGCCATTATTGTATATGACCCCAGTAACTAGCGATGTTGCATAGGTTTGCTTATTCTATACACAAAGGCCATTTGCTGGCTTGTAACCAAAATTTTGATTGGATTGGTTGCAGTGTGTTATACACCTGCAATCACTATAAGCATTCTGTTGGAAGCAGTGTGCATTTCTTTGTTATATAAATGTTAAATGCACATCCAACAAAAAATGTTGTAAATACCAAGGGAAATTTCCTGGAACACCAGTTCTGGACTGGTAAACATTTTACAAATTTTGTGAAATGGTGTGGCATAACAGGTTCCATTTTAGATATAAGATAACATGCAGGGCAGGAACAAATGGAGGAGAAACTGGACAAAGTTGGTGCTAGATTGGAGACATTGAAAAGGTAATATTTTGATAAAATTGAGTAATATGCGTGCATGTTTGCGTTGTCACCAGAAAATGCATCAGAACTGTTGGGTTTGCATCTGTATAGAACATCTGTTATGGCATGATTTCAGGCTTCTGCTTCTGGTGCGATCTTTGCTTTTCTGGGACGTAATGCAGCATTGATATGTAGTTAGTTATTCGACATTTTGGGCCAGCTTATGACTTCCATCAAGTACTTGACCCTTGAAGACTGATAGGTTGTCCCAAAACATCGGTAAGTAACTACCAATCAACACTTCGTAACGTCCCAGAAGAACGAAGATCACATCTGTTATTCACAGGCTTGTATGATGCAGATCATGAAGCAAGTCTGACCTTAGTGAACTAGCCCACTCAGGGCATGTGTGTTAGACAAATTGACACCACTCTCATCTGTTTAGTAATGAAGCTTGGTTCCATCCATCTCAGTTGATACATGAACTCTCAGATTAACTGGTACTGGTCTGCAGTTCCATGTTCATTCGTGAAGTGGTGGCCAGGATAGTGTAGGTGGTATAGTGATTCACAAAGGGCTGGACGTCCAAGGTTCGAAAACTGGTGAGGACAAGGGTTCAGTTCCTGTCCATAACGACCCTGGGGGTGCACACATCCTTGTATTCAGTGGATATTAGGTCTCTTGCCTGGGGTTAAAGCTGCCAGGGTGTGGGATTGACCACCCACTCCATCTGGCATGGGGGTTAAAGGAAGAGTAGAGCTTATTACCCCCCCCCCCTGGGGCCTTCATGACCTGCCTGTTACAGGGTGAGGTTTATTTTTACATTTTCCTTCCTGAAGTGCCAGAGCATTATAAGTTAGTATGTTATATCCTGCGAGATGAGCTAGTATCATATAGCCCAATTTTTGTTTTTTTTTTTTTTTAATTTTCATTGATAAGTAGCACACATTCTGACACCATTTCTTAGACACCTGTGTCATTTATAAGGAGCCTATGCATTTTTTCAGCAAGACATTGCAATACCTCACACCACAAATAATTCCGTGTGTTGAGGCCTTGGCGCTTCTAGGATACAATACCACATCACTGGGTAATCATTTCCCGATACTGCAAAGGAACCTAACGACTTCATGTTCAAAAGTTGGCAGCCAATTACCCATTATCTAGAAGAAGTAAGTCCTCAACCACCCTGCCATGTGAACCTCTAGACTCATAATTCTGTATTCTGTAGTATTTCTGATGACAGATTAAAAACTAGGGGATTGTGACCTTGTTCACTATATCTGAACCCATGTAATTTTTACCTGTGTGGCATGTTAAAGAAGAGGTTTATGGTAATAAATCTTACAACAAGGACAACCTGAATGAAAGCAATGGAAATGCTGTGTTTTCAGTTTCACCAAAAGAATTTTGATGTGTAATGAGTAACTTGTTTGTTATATGTGGCACTTCTTCGCTAGCCAGAGACGCCATTTCCAGCACCCTCTTTAAATACTGTGGGTAGAAAGGTAAAGTTAACCCCATAACATTGCCTGAAGGCATGGAGGCGGAGTAGAGGTATAGCTGTAATACTCTTTCTTGAATTTTTGCACTAGATGAGGGTGGGTTGTCAGCACCACAAAATATAGTGGTTAAAAAGCTGCATTACATTGAGCAATATGGTCCCTGATTCAGCAAGTTGGAGGAGTGGTGACTGCTTCCTCGCCTACTTCAAATGAGGCAGTCCAAATGTTAGACTGATGCATGTAGCCAGATGAAACAGTGGCTTCATATGTAAACTGTACAGGGTACATTTTGACATGCTGGGACACCATTTATTCTTCAGCTGTGATGCTGATGATGCAGTGCTTTGTATTTGAAGAATGCTAAAGTTTACCCTAGAACAGGCAATGAAGGCCTAGGGGCAGGAATAGAGCTATAGCCATTCTCTTGTTTTTATCTCAGTGCTGTATGAGGTTGGGTGGTTAATGCTATGCCTCTGCTGCTTTATCCTTGGGATTAACCCAGTACCCATCATATGGCAGGCACGATGGGCCCCAGGGCCAGGCTAGATAGGTGCAGAAAATTTTGCTGCCACCGGGATTCGATCCCCAAACTGTCCAGCCTGTGGCAGGTCGCTATACCAACTGAGCTACCCTGTCACAGATTGGTGATACTATATGTACCAAAAACAGACAGTCTCTGCAGGTGTTCCACTCTACTCTGAGGTGGCAATGTCAAACGTGGTTTTTAGTTTGGATTTGGAAATTATTTTGTTTTATGTTATTGTATTTTTAAAGTAATTATTTTTATGCATTTATTTCAGGAGAACCATGTGAACTGCCATGTCAGGAACTGAATCAAAGTATGCCTGGAACAGGCAGAACATCAAGCGGTTCTGCTGTCGCGGGTGCCTCATCAAGTTCCACCAGCTCTACATCCACAACAGCTGCCACTTCTGCAGCAGTTGGGAGTACAAATACACCTGATGTGAGTGGTGGCAGCAGCAGTGGCAGTAGTTCTAGCCACCATTCACCGTACGACCTACGTCGGAAATCTCCACCTCACCATTACTCTGCTGCTAGCACCAGTGGTTCACCTATTTCATCAGTCTTGGCTTCCACAAATTACTCTGCATCAATGCTCCCCGCTCGTAAAAGACCTCGTCGAACATGTTCAGTCACAAATGAAAGTGAGTACACTGTTGTTACCACATTCATGTTCAGGGAATGCTGTATGACACAACTAAATCAGTTACAAACATTTTGAGATGGCTGTTTGAAATACAGTAGTGTACTGATTATCCAGTCTAAGTGGGGCTGAAGGAATTTATTCTGAAAACCAGTTGAAACTTGCTGGATGAAATATATATTTATTTTTTTGGCAGTCATTTGTGTAGCATTTGTGAATGTGACTGCCCTGTAGAGAGTTAGTCATGGAATGATTTGTGATAACTTTACCATAGGCTTTTCAGTGACTATTTTAAGAACTGTGGCTTGTTATAAGTGTAATCAGGCGTTTCTTTCCATTTCCTCTTGTACAGCATGTATCATTATATCATGTTTGTGTTGTAGGTGGTTCTGCCATTTCAGCAGCTCATTATTTGCAATACGAATTGCCAGATGAAGTTCTCCTTGCGATATTTAGCTATTTGCTGGAGCAGGATTTATGTCGAGTGAGCCAAGTTTGTAAGCGCTTCCAAGCCATTGCCAATGACACTAAACTGTGGTAGGTTGCCATGCATTATATATAGAGTTACTACTATTGTATCACAAGTATCATCCCTTACTTAAGTATAACAAGAGTATGCAGAAAAATTATATTTACGTTGTAATGTGTTCCATGTGGCATATTGTAAATTTCTGTTGTGTAAAGTTCAACTGCCATTAGCACTTAGTGTCTTTGTTGCTGCAACATACATGTCATGACATGTTTCGTAATGTCCGGGTCTTGAATGTGTTATGGTTGTATGGTGTAATGCTCTGATGTTGGGCAGGGGTTGTGATACAGCACATAGGAGCATAACACTGTAAAACCACGGTATGTTCAAGACACTGATGATAATGTGAAAGATGTCAAAAACATCACAGCAGTGATACCAAGTGCAAAAGGCTGTTGGACCTCACCCAACAGAAAAATTGCATGCTTGTGTGAGGAGATTAATTTCTTTTAACATGCATTAAGTAGATGAATGATTTCTCATGTTATGTATCATTTGAACTCTAAATGCTTGTGGTTTTCAGTTTTTCATCGCCCACTCCAGCAAGATGAAGGAACAGTACTATTACCCAGTTTTCTCTTGTTAGTAATATGTAGTACAAGTCTGCACAGCATATTGCACCATGAATCTAATCAACTCTGTGCAACAGAACTCTTGAGAAAGTTCCATTTTTATATCAACTTCCCATCTGTGCTTAGTCAAACAAATGTTCTCTTCCCTTCTGATTTTATGACTAAAATTTGTACGATTTCTTGCCTATACCATGCATGCTACATGTCAACCCATATCACATTGCTAACATTACTGCTTCCAGAAGTATTTTAGTAGAATTATAGGATTTGAAGACTAGTAGTAGTAGTACAGTAATGCTGTGGCTGTAATGTTGCATTTACATTTTTGTTCATTCCTTATGAGTTTCTGGATACATTACTCTTTATAGCTTTACACATGTAATGTTGATTGTTTAATTAACTAATGGGTTTGTGCCCTGTGTGATCCTGATGCACTGAGGCCATTTAAACAGGCCCTTTGTGCCCCTTCAACTAGATTCTGAGTCATGGGAGACCTGTCCCACAAATAAAGTTCCAGATTTCCCTGAAGCTTAGATTTCTGTCATCCTCTGGGTCAGTGCTGATTCTTATTTGAATGAAGTGTATGCTGGAGACAAGTAGATTATCAGTCTGCAGAGATGTGATGCTAAGCTGTCATGTCCTTTAACAGATGATCACAGACACATGAAAGGTGTGAACTAAATGCACTGTATTTTCCAAACAGTGACATTGACACACGCATGCATGCAAGAGAAAGAGAGGTGGTGTCAGGGTGCATTTGTTTGTTTGTTAGTTTTTTTATTTTGTTTTATTGAGGTTGGTATTGACTATGGCTGAGATCATTACCATACTCATCTTCACTGAATCCATGAAATTCAGTAATTGAAACAATAAATGTCTTTAATGTAGAAGGGACACCCCATTTACCCCTTCATATCAGTGTCTTCCGAAGGGAAAGTCATGATATTAACATTGTGAGTGGAAGTATAAAATCTCTGAAGAAAGAAAATAGTACATTATTCATTGCAGGATGATCCACAATACTTGCAGTTATCTCAGAAACATAGTTTTCATGAAGAAAAAGGGTGTGCCCATATATAATTTTATTGCACAGTGTGAAGATACTAGATGCAGCTTTGTATTGCAGGAAACGCTTGTACCAAAATGTGTTTGAGTACGACTTGCCTCTGTTCAACCCAGAACCATGTCGCTTTGAGTTTGTGTCTCGAGACATACCTGGACATGTCAACCCTTGGAAAGAGAGTTTTAGTCAGTTGTATCGAGGTGTTCATGTTCGGCCAGGCTACCAGGACTTAAAATTCCAAGGCCGCAACATTTCTTACTTCAACACAGTGCAAGGAGCCCTGGACTATGCAGATGAACGTGGAGCAGCAGGTGCTGGATCCAGTGATGGAAACAATGGACATAGTGCTCTGGTGTTTCTCCATGCAGGGACATACCGTGGAGAGTTTCTTGTTATAGACTCAAATGTTGCTTTGATTGGAGCTGCCCCAGGCAATGTGGCAGAATCAGTCATCTTGGAGAGGGAATCGGAATCCACAGTTATGTTCGTTGAGGGAGCCAAGCAGGCGTACGCTGGTCATCTGACACTGAAGTTCTCTCCTGATGTAACATCCACTGTTCCACATCATAAGCATTACTGTCTGGAAGTCGGAGAAAATTGTAGCCCAACGATTGACCATTGTATCATACGTAGCACCTCCGTTGGTAAGTATCGTAAGCATGGTAGATGTGATAAACTAATGCTCTGTACACACAGCTGTATAATTTACCAGGTGCATAATTCGGTAAAAATAATTTTGTTGCTTACCCAGTGAACTTCCTCCACTTTCAGTATGTTTCCGTATTGCTACTGAGTTTTTCATTTAGCTTGCATACATCATGGTTGTGACTTTAATTCTTGAAGTTGGTATTTGAATGACTGTCTTTCTACCCAAGCAGTAGATAAATATGGCTACCTGGCAATGGGAACATGATATGTACATAAGACTGCCAGTTGGGTATGCTGTTCATGAATGTACACCAGTAGGTCAAGCTAGCTAGAAGGATCAGTATTGGTATCATGTGCCATATGCAAGATTGAAGGAATATTCCTACAATGGTTGTTTCCTACTGCAACCTGATCTCTCATTCACATTATTCATTACATTTTTGTTTTAACAGGAAGACTTCAGAATGTGTTAATCCACATGTCACAGTAAATTAAAAGACCAACAATGTGTGTAGAAATGCTAGATTTTTAGGTTCTCACAGTGGTGTTGTTGAAGACTCATATCTTTTGTGATATTTTGGTGCATTGTTTGGTAAATAGTTCCTAATGTTTCGAAGGGTTGTAGTGCCTTCAGAATGTTGGAACCCCATTACTTGAAGACACAAAATAATTTCCAAGAAAACGTAACTTTTTTAGTATATAAATGTATGTGTAATACATATTGGCTAGTCTATTGCTGAATGCTTTTTCTTTTGTGGCTGGTGCATTTAATTGTATTTCTAGAGCCCAGTTTCTTAGTAACTGTTAACTTCTTATATGACCAACAGATGTTACTTAATGTACGTAATGTGACAGGTGTACGGTTAACCTTTAAAGGCCGAATGTTACATATATGTCGCGCAGCCTGTATCCCCTGGTGGACGAATGTTACATGTTTGTAACGCTGTGCATGCATAAAGTTTTTCAGCGCTCACGGTGTTTACTTGAGCAAGAAACCCAAACAAACCCACTGTGGGTCCCATAAAAAGGCCTGGTATTCGTCAGG
>JGI20166J26741_11481918_pt1 | contig 13015 bp, 9 predicted proteins | sample TergutCu122P5_FD_26741 | JGI IMG/M metagenome (IMG submission 26741)
GATGGGGGAAAACGCGGCGAGCGGAGCGAGGCGGGGGGTTGGAGGGGGTCGCCCCCCTCGTTTTCGGACGAGCGTCGGCCAGCCGCCGGCGCGCCGGGCGGTGACGATGGCGGAAGGTGCGGGCCGGGAACCTCATCGTCTAGACTCGGGCCCTCAACCGGGGCATAGCGTAGTGGCTAGCGCGCCTGCTTTGGGAGCAGGAGATCGCGGGTTCGAGTCCCGCTGCCCCGACGTCACACCTTGCCTTGGCTCATCCGCCTCACCTGGCGCGTGGCCGGAGCCGGCTTGGGCGCCGACACCCAGTGCGGGCTCCACCGGCGGGCCCAGCGTAGCGGTGCCCATTGTTCGGTCCTCGTCAAGTCGAGCCGGTAGCGCAGCGGCACGTCCGGCACGGGGCGGAAGCCGACCCCCGTCACCAGCCCGACCGCCGGAGAGCAGGCGGTGGCGGCGGAGCGCGAGCTGGCCTGGGTCTCGATCGCCGGGCAGCGGTCGACCAACCGGGCCGCCAGCGCCTGGATCAGCCACTTGGCCGGCCCCGCCGCCGGTTCGCCCGCCGACGACCACAGCGCCAGGAGCCCGGCCTCGTCCCGCCCCAAGCCGGCGGCGGCCAGGGGGTGGCGCCGCGGCACGTGGGAGGCCGGCGTCAGCAGAACCACCAGCCAGTCGTCCTCGCCGCTCCAGCGCAGCCCGGCCAAACCCCAGGTGGCCTCCGCCGCCTGGGCGGACGCCGCCACGTCGGCCGCCGTCGCCAGCCCCGGCCAGTCGCAGCCCAAGGCCTCGACCCAGCCCGCGCTGACCACGTTGACGACGGGATTGCCCATGGCCATGGCTCCTCCTTCGGTGCAGCGTCCCCAGTCTGGCGCATCGCCCCGCCGCCACGGAACCCGGGCGGTGGCCCCACGCCACGCCGTCCCCGCCGATTCGACGACTTCGGGCACAATGGGCCAGGTGAGTCAGCCAGATGCCCGGGACCACCCGCAATCGTGTCCGCGGCCGAATCGTCGGTGGCCAGGAGGTCCCAGGCGACAGTGCCGGACCGGTACTTGGCGGAGGGAGGACACTTCGTGGGGCAGTTAGATCCTCAGCCCGCGCCGCGACGTCAGACGCGCCTCGACCGCTATCACGACCTCTACGCCGAGCGCACGAAGGGCCTCAAGGCCTCGGCCGTCCGCTCCCTGTTCGCCGTCGCCAACCGGCCCGAGGTGGTCTCTTTGGCCGGGGGCATGCCCAACATCGCCGACCTGCCGCTGGACTTCGTGGCCGACACGGCCGCCAAGCTGATCCGCGAGCGTGGCCCTCAGGCTATGCAATACAACGGCGCCCAGGGCGAGGACCGCCTGCGGGAACAGATCTGCGAGGTGATGGCGGTCGAACAGATTCAGGCCAACCCCGACGACGTCATCTTGAGCTGCGGCTCCCAGCAGGCTCTCGACCTGATCACGCGGACATTCATCGAGCCCGGGGACGTCATCTTGGCCGAGGCGCCGAGCTACGTCGGCGCCCTCAACACGTTCCAGGCCTACCAGGCCCACGTCGTCCACGTCCCGACCGACGATGACGGGCTGATCCCCGAGGCCGTGCGGCAGGCGGTCGTGGCGGTCCGGGCGACCGGCCGCCGGGTCAAGTTCTGCTACACCATCCCCAATTTCTGCAACCCGTCCGGCGTCACCCAAACCGTCGCCCGGCGTCGGGAGTTGCTCGAGGTCGCCGATCAGACCGACCTACTGCTGATCGAGGACAACCCCTACGGGCTGCTCTGCCTCGATCACGGTCCCCTGCCGGCGTTGCGCGCCTTCGACCACGAGCGGGTCATCTACCTGGGCAGCTTCTCCAAGACCTTCGCCCCCGGCTTCCGCATCGGCTGGGCGCTGGCCCCCCACGCCGTCAAGGAGAAGCTCATCCTGGCCCAGGAAGCGGCCACGCTCTGCCCCCCCGTCTTCTCCCAATTCCTCATCTCCGAGTACCTGGCGAACTGGGACTGGCTAGGCCAGATCGAGACCTTTCGGACGATGTACCGGGCCCGCCGCCAGGCGCTCTTGGACGGCCTGGACGAGCACATGCCCGGTGGCCTGACATGGACCAGACCGGGCGGCGGCTTCTTCGTCTGGGTGACCTTGCCCGAGGGCCTGGACTCCCAAGCGATGTTGGCCCAGGCCGTCACCCACCGGGTGGCCTACGTGCCCGGGACGGGCTTCTACGCCGACGGTCTGGGGACGCGCAACATGCGCCTGAGTTTCTGCTTCCCGACGCCGGAAGACATTTTCGAGGGCACACGGCGTCTGGGCGACGTCGTGGTCGATGCCCTGACCGTGGCCCGGACCTTCGGCCTGACCGCGCCGACCGAGGGGCCCGACTCGTGAACCGCCGGCTCTGGCCGGCGCCACGTCCGGCCGCTCCCACCCCGCCCTTGTCCCCCGCCTCCCCGGGAGCCGTCTCTAGGAGCGTGGGTCAGAACCATGTTCCGACCCACGCTCCTAGCAGAAGACCGGCCGACCGGAGGAGATCACCCTGTCCCGCACCGCCCGAGGAGTCGTCATGAACCATCCCATCGTCGTTCTGGCCGGTGGCTACAGCCACGAGCGCGAGGTCTCTCTGCTGTCCGGCCGCCGCGTCGCCACCGCCTTGCGCGAGCGGGGGCGCGAGGTCATCGAGGAGGACGTCCACGCCGGACTCATCCCCCAGCTGGCGGCTCTCGACAGCCCCGTCATCCTCCCAGTCCTCCACGGGGGCACGGGCGAGGACGGCGCGCTGCGCGACGTCTTGGACCTGATCGGCTTGCCCTACGTCGGCTCGACCGCGCCGGCCTGCCGGCTGACTTTCGACAAGGCCTTGGCCACGCCGGTGGTGGCCCGGGCGGGTGTCCGAGTGCCGCGCCGGGTCGTGCTGCCCCACGACATGTTCCGGGAGCTGGGCGCGGCCACCCTGGTCGACGAGATCGTGGCCCAGCTCGGCCTGCCGCTGTTCGTCAAGCCGGCGGCTTCCGGCTCGGCCCTGGGCTGCACCCGCGTCGACCGCGCCGAGGGGCTGCCCCAAGCGATGGCCCAGGCGTTCAGCTACGGCCGCGTGGCCGTGATCGAGGAGTTCGTCACGGGGGTCGAGGTGGCCGTCGCCGTGGTCGACGTGGGGGACGGCCCGCGGACGTATCCGCCGGTCGAGATCCGGCCCGACTCCGGGGTCTACGACTACGAATCGCGCTACACGCCGGGCACCACACAGTTCGTCTGCCCGGCCGACCTGGACGAGGCCGCCATCGCCCGCTGCGCCGAGATGGCCCTGACCGCCTACCGGGCACTGTCGCTGCGCGACTACGCCCGCATGGACTTGATCGTCGACGCCACGGGCGCGCCATGCTTCCTGGAGGGCAACGTGGCCCCCGGGCTGACGGAGACCTCAACCCTGCCGCTGGCGATCGAGGCGGTCGGGGATAACCTGGGAGACCTGCTGGCGCAACTGGTGGATCGGGCGGTCGCGCGAGTCGCCTGACGGGCGCCCCACGTGGGTGCGGGCACAGGCCCCATGTTCGACTCGACAGCCCCGAGCGGGACGGGCGCCCCACGTGAGTCTGGGCGAAGGGACGAGTTCCTCGCCAACGCGACGCGGGTCATCGACCGACCCACGTGGGCGCCAGCGAACGGCTCACCACAGGGTTGGTTGTCCCGCATAGGCCATCCGGGGGCCCAGGTCGGCCACCTCTTGGAGGAGGGATAACGTCTCGGCGGCCAGCAATGTTCCGGCGCGGGCCGCCCGCCGGACGATGCTGGAGGTCAGGCGGTGGACCTCGCCGTCGTGTCCGGCCCGCCGCTCGATCTCGAGACGCCGACGCAGCAACGCCTCGTCCTCGCTGGCCAGGCTGGCCCGCGCCACAGCCCAGCGGGCCAAGTCGAGGTCGTCGTCGGCCAATGCCCGGCCGGACAGTTCGACTCCGGCCCGCCCGATCGCACTGACCAGGTCGTAGCGGGCGGGCTCGGCCCAGCCCCATTGGATCGCCGAGGCGTCGGCCAACGGCGCGCCCCGCACCAGGTTGAGGGCGGCGATCAGCCGATCGGTCGGAGTGGCCGAGACACCCTTGGCCACCAAGAGGGAGAACCGTTGCCAGTCCGACGTGACCCCCGGATGGAGCCGTAAGCGACCGCTGTAGGCCTCGGGCAGGTAGAGGTTGCCGTCGGGCGCCCGGCCGAGCCAGGCGCGCAGCCTGGACAGGTTGGACCGGCGGGTGCCTTCGGCCACCATCAGGTCCCGGCTCATGAGGACCGACGAGGCCCCCGGGTGCTCCAACAGCCAGGCCAGGTACTCCAGGCACGAGTGCTCCGCCCGGCTGGGCGGCTGGCCCGCGGCCGAGTCGAGCCGGATGGGCCCGAGCAGGAGCAGGGTGGGCCCGTGGGGCCCAGCGGCGGACGGGATGGGGATGGGATCCAGGGCACGAAACGCCGGCGCAGCAGCGGCCCGGACGAGGACGGGAACCATGAGACCTCCCTGGGGTGGTGTGACGGGGCGCGGCCGCCCGGACCAAGTAGCGTCCGGCACGGCGCTTGCCGCTGACACTAGGGGGGAGGTCTTGCCCGATTCCTTGCCCGAATCGAGGAATACCCGAATTACACGGCCGTAATTCGGGGAGTCGTCGCGGGCAGCCAGGAGTGCGTCCCAGGCCGCCGGCGCTCAGCGACCCGGCACCCTCCTCGTCGGTTCGACCCGGACGTTGGGCCGCGCCCGCCCCGGCCCGGGCAGTGAGCCCCGATCCACCGAATCTCGACCACCGAGCGACGCCCAACGGGCGCAGTGGCGGTGTCGGCGACGCTCAGACGACGTCCAGTCTGAATCGCGCCGCCGGCGCCGCCACGACACCCGTCGGGTGCCGCTGGCCACGCCGATCCTCGGTGGATCAGGGCTGATGGATTCCTTTCTCCTCCCTCCGATTGACGGTTTCTTCCTTCGTTGGGACCACAGATCCCTCATCCGACAGGGGGAAATATGGCCATATCGCGTTTCGGGTTAGTTTCCCCTTGATCAACGAAGGAACATCTGTATAATTCAGGTCGTTCGCCGATTAAACTGTCGGTGACGGAGAACCGATCACGGTCACAGAGTGGGGATTATCAGCCCTATTCCGACCGTGTTTTCCTCGGTCGCAGCGGCCGGGGCGAAGCGAGAGGAGGACACCATGAGGACTAGGCAGTTCGCGTCGGACGAGCGCCGGCGAGAAGCCCCGGTCGCTGCCCGCGGGCGCGGCGGCGCCGGTGATGGGTCTCCCGCGGCGTCCCGCCGCCTCGCCCCGGCGTTGCCCGCGTGGTGGCGCACCACCGGCACGCGCGGTCGGTCGACTCCCCCGCTCGCCACGCTCGGGACCGCCGACCGACCCAGGCACAACCAGGCGCCGGACCGATCGGGCTAACCCGCCAGTCGTCAAGGGCCGAGGGCCACCACCCGCCCCGCCCTTGTTCCCGACGGCCTGACTGATCTCGGCCGTCGGTTCACCCGAGAGGGTGGGGCCCACGCCAACCCCACCCTCTCGGGCATTTCTTGACCTCGGCAGACAGCCGGCTACACCTCGTGAACTCGGGCCGATCAGGGAATTTCCCCAGGCCAGCGACCGATTACCGGAGACTTGAGCGGCTAACTGGTCGGCGGGACCAGCGCCGAACTGCGCCGTTGCCAGCGCCAGGAGTCGGCGCACATATCGTCGAGCGTGAAAACCGTGGAAAAACCGAGTTCGTCGGCCGCCAAAGCGGGGTCGGCGTAGACGCTGGCCAGGTCACCGGCCCGCCGCGGCGCCACCACCGCAGGGAGGCTCCGACCGCAAGCCCGCTCGTAGGCGGCGATGACCTGCCGCACGCTGGAACCCGTCCCCGTGCCCAGGTTGTACGTCGCCACGCCCGGCCGGCCCAGCCGGTCGAGCGCCAACCGGTGCCCGCGCGCTAAGTCCATGACGTGGATGTAGTCGCGCACCCCGGTGCCGTCCGGCGTGTCGTAGTCGTCGCCGAACACCCGAACTTGCGGCAGCAACCCCGCCGCCACCTTGGCCACGAAGGGCACGAGGTTGTTGGGGATGCCGTTCGGGTCCTCGCCGATCAGCCCCGAGGGGTGGGCCCCGATGGGGTTGAAGTAGCGCAGCAGCACGACGGACCACGCCGGCTCGGCGGCCACGAGGTCGCGCAGCATCTGCTCGATCATCACCTTGGTCCAGCCGTAGGGGTTGGTCGCCCCGGTCGGGTAGTCCTCGTTGTAGGGCACGGGGTTGTCCGACCGGTAGACCGTGGCCGAGGAGCTGAAGACCAGCTTCGTGACGGCGTGGGCCGTCATCGACTCCAGCAGGTTGACCGTGGCCACGAGGTTGTTGTGGTAATAGGCCAGCGGCTGCTCGACCGACTCGCCGACCGCCTTGAGCCCGGCGAAGTGGATGACGGCGTCGATCCGGTGGGCCTCGAAGACTTGGTCGAGCCGGGCCCGGTCGAGCAGGTCGACCTCGAGCGAGACCACCTCGGCCCCCGTGATCTGGGCCACGCGCTGGGCCACGTCCGGCCGGCTGTTGACGTAGTTGTCGATCAGGACGACCTCGTGGCCGGCCTCGATCAGCTCGACCGCCGTGTGGCTGCCGATGAACCCGGTGCCGCCGGTCAGGAGAACGGCCATGGCAGACCCTCCTTTCGCGCCCTTGGCCTCGTCGTCACAAGGCCCCGCAGCCGCGCCGGCCCCCGACCGCTGGCGTGTCGCGGCTGACCCGGCCCGCAGCGGCCGGCGTGTCGCGCCTGACCCGCCCCGGGCGTCGTCGCGATGAACCGGGTGGAGGCGCCGCGACGACTCGCCCAGCCCGTGAATTCCCCCCTCACGACCGGGCCGCCGCCTGCTCGGCCACCTGCCGCAGGTAGGTCCCGTAGCCCGACTTGCCCAGAGCCTCGGCCTGCGCCAGCAGTTGGTCGGTCGTGATGAACCCCTGGCGCCAGGCGACTTCCTCGGGCGAGCCGATGAGCAACCCTTGGCGCTTCTGGACCGTGCGGACGAAGTCGCCGGCCTCGGCCAGCGAGTCGAAGGTGCCCGTGTCGAGCCAGGCCGTGCCCCGGGGCAGCAGCGAGACACTCAGCTCGCCGCGCTCGAGGTAGACGCGGTTGAGGTCGGTGATCTCCAACTCGCCGCGGGCCGACGGCTTGAGATCGGCGGCGAAATCGACCACCCGCTCGTCGTAGAAGTACAGCCCCGGCACCGCCCAGTGCGACTTCGGCCGGGCCGGCTTCTCCTCGATCGACAGCGCCTTGCCGTCGGCGTCGACCTCGACCACGCCGTAAGCCGTCGGGTCGGCCACCCAGTAGCCGAAGACCGCCGCCCCCGTGACCTGGCGCAAACGGCGCAGCTGAGTGCCCAGTCCGGGGCCCGAGAAGAGGTTGTCGCCCAGGATCAGCGCCGAGGTCGAGCCGCGGACGTGATCGGCTCCGATGACGAAAGCTTGGGCCAGGCCGTCGGGCGAGGGTTGGACGGCGTAGGTCAGCTCGATGCCGAACTGCGAGCCGTCGCCCAACAGCCGGGCGAAGGCCGGGGAGTCGTGGGGCGTGGAGATGACGAGGATCTGCTGGATGCCGGCCAGCATGAGCGTCGACAGCGGGTAATAGATCATCGGCTTGTCGTAAACCGGCAGCATCTGCTTGCTCGAGCCCAGCGTCAGCGGGTGCAGCCGAGTCCCGGCGCCCCCCGCGAGAATGATCCCCTTCACGCGATGTCCTCTCGTCCGAAACCTCGGGGGGACGACCCCCCTCAAACCACCCGCCTCGCTGCGCTCGCCGCCATCCCACCACCACGGCGGGACCGCCGTCCCCTGGGCTGCTCGTCATCGGTTAGCCTAACGGCCATGGATCAGGTCCCACACACCCTCCTCGTCACGGGCGGCGCCGGCTTCATCGGCTCGAACTTCGTCCGCTGGGTGGTCGGCCAGACCGACGCCCGCGTGACCGTGTTGGACAAACTCACTTACGCCGGGCGGCGCGACACGTTGGAGGGGCTGCCGGCCGACCGGGTGAAGTTGGTCGTGGGCGATATCTGCGACGCCGCCCTAGTGGACCGGCTCGTCGGACAGGCCGACGCGGTTGTCCACTTCGCCGCCGAGTCGCACAACGACAATTCGCTGCGCGAGCCGTGGCCGTTCGTCCAGACCAACGTCGTCGGCACCTACACGCTGCTCCAAGCCGTCCGGGCTCACGGGGTCCGCTACCACCACGTCTCGACCGACGAGGTCTACGGCGACCTGGCCCTGGACGACCCCGCGCGCTTCCACGAGGGCACTCCTTATAACCCGAGTTCCCCCTACTCCTCGACCAAGGCCGCCTCCGACCACCTGGTGCGGGCCTGGGTGCGCTCGTTCGGCGTCCAGGCGACCCTGTCAAACTGCTCCAACAACTACGGCCCCTGGCAGCACATCGAGAAGTTCATCCCCCGCCAGATCACCAACGTCTTGTCCGGCCTCCGGCCCAAGCTCTACGGCGCCGGGCTCAACGTCCGCGATTGGATCCACGTCGACGACCACAACGCGGCCGTCTGGACCATCGTCGAGCGCGGTCGGATCGGCGAGACCTACCTCATCGGCGCCGACGGCGAGAAGGACAACCTGACGGTCATGCGGACGATCCTGCGCCTGATGGGCCAGCCAGAGGACGCCTTCGACCACGTCGACGACCGGGCCGGCCACGACCTGCGCTACGCCATCGACTCCGCCAAGCTGCGCCGCGAACTGGGTTGGCGACCGCAGTACGGCTCGTTCGAGGAAGGGTTGGCGGCCACCATCGATTGGTACCGCGAGCACGAGGCCTGGTGGCGCCCGCTCAAGGACCAGGTCGAGGCCGGTTACGCCCGGCAAGGCCAGTGAGCCACGATGACAACGAAGGGGGGACGACCCCCCTCAGACCCCCCGCCTCGCTGCGCTCGCCGCGTCGTCCCTCCCGCCATGGGTCGCCAGCGGCCCTTGGAGCCGGTGTCGGCGCTCCGAACCCGACGACGGCTTGACTCAGGATTCCAGCTCTCGCGACTCGAGGCCACCCGGAGGCACCCATGACCGACCTACAGATCAGCCCCACGCCCATCCCCGGCCTCCTGGTGGTCCGCCTGCCCGTCCACGGGGACAACCGGGGTTGGTTCAAGGAGAACTGGCAGCGGGCCAAGATGACCGCCCTCGGGCTGCCCGACTTCGGGCCGGTCCAGAACAATATGAGTTTCAACGCCGCCAGGGGCACCACCCGTGGCCTCCACGCGGAACCCTGGGACAAGCTCGTCAGCTCGGCCCAGGGCCGCTACTTCGGCGCCTGGGTCGACCTGAGAGGGGGCGACGGCTTCGGCCAGGTCTTCACGACGGAGGTCGACGAGTCCGTCGCCGTCTTCGTGCCCCGGGGCGTGGCCAACGGTTACCAGACGCTGGACGACAACGTGACCTACTCCTACCTGGTCAACGACCACTGGAGCGAGGCCGCCATCCCCGAGTACGCCTACGTCAACCTGGCCGACCCGACGCTGGCCATCCCGTGGCCCATCCCGTTGGCCGAAGCCGAACTGTCGGACAAGGACAAGGCGCACCCGCTACTGGCCGAGGCCCGCCGCGTGGCCGGGCCGAAGACGCTCATCCTGGGCGGCAACGGCCAACTCGGCCGGGCCTTGGCCCAGCTGTACCCCGAGGCGGTCCGGACCGACATCGACACCCTCGACCTGACCGACCCGGCCCAGGTCGCCGCCTGGCCCTGGTCCGACTTCGGCACCGTCATCAACGCGGCCGCCTGGACCGACGTCGACGGCGCCGAGACACCGACCGGTCGGATCGGCGCCTGGAAGGCCAACGCCACCGCGCCGGCCACCTTGGCCCGGCTGGCCCACGAGCACCGCTTCACCCTCGTCCACGTCTCCAGCGACTACGTCTTCGACGGCGGGGAGAGCTTGAGGGTGAGCGCGGGAGATGCGTCGGGCGCGGGACAGGCGTCGGCGAACGAGGGAAACGTGGGAGGGCCGCGCCGCCCGTGGCGTGAGACCGACGACCTGGCCCCGCTCAGCGTCTACGGCCAGGCCAAGGCCGCCGGCGACGTCGCCGTTTCCCTGGTTCCCCGCCACTATCTCCTGCGGTCGAGTTGGATCGTCGGCGACGGCAAGAACTTCCTGCGCACGATGACCGACCTGGCCCGGCGCGGGGTCAGCCCGTCTGTCGTGGCCGACCAGGTCGGACGCCTGACCCACACCACCAACCTGGCCGCCGCCATCCAGCACCTGCTCGACGTCGGCGCCCCCTATGGCACGTACAACTGCACCGACGGCGGCGAGCCGGTCAGTTGGGCCGAGATCGCCCAGGCCTGCTTCCGGGCGGCCGGTCGCGACCCGGCCGATGTCACCCCCGTGACGACCGAGGAGTACTACGCCGGCAAGTCCCCCATCGCCCCACGCCCGCGCTGGAGCGTCCTCGACCTGGCCAAGCTGGAGGCCACCGGCTATCACGTGCCGGTCTACCCGTTGGGCGAGTGAGGCCCGCTGGGCGAGTGACGGTTGGCGTCCCCGGGACGGCGGGCCAACCGAGATACTCCCGCCCCAGCCCCGTTGACCCCCGGCCTGGTCCCCAAGCCGCCTGATTAGTGACACAAGTGACATAGTGACAAGAGTTGGCTACGTTAGTGACATGGATACTGTCACCATGGTGTCACTACTGCGCTCCGAGGGTAGCGATACTGCGGCGGTCGAGGCCAAGTCGGCCCGGGGAGGCTTGCCGGAGAACCTGGCCCACCTGGTGTCGGCGTTCGCCAACCGGCCCGGCGGCGGCACCATCATCCTGGGCCTGGACGAGAACCAAGGTTTCGCCGCCTGCCGCGTGTTCGACCTCAAGGCGGCCCAACAAGGCGTCGCCTCGCTGGCCCGCCAGGCGGTCGAGCCGCCCGTCCAAACTCACACCGAGGTCGTGTCGTTCGAGCAGCAACAACTTGTCGTCATCCACGTGGTCGAGGCCGATCCAGCCGGCAAGCCCGTGCGGGTGAAGGCTTCCGGGCGGGCCTACCTGCGTCAGTACGGCGGCACGTTCCCGCTGTCCCCGCTGGAAGAGCAAGCGTTCGTCGCCGCCCGGGCGCCCCGGCAGGACGACCGCCAGGCGGTGCCCGAGTCGTCGCTCAACGACTTGGATTCCCTGGCCGTGGCCACTTTCCTCAGGGCCCGTCGGGCGCAGTCGTCCGTGTTCTCGGGCTGGCCTGACGACCAAGTCCTCCACCAGGCGGGCGTCATCGCGGACAGCGGCGAGGTGACGCTGGCGGGCCTGCTGGCGCTGGGCAGCCTGCCGCAACGTTTCTTCCCGAACCTGGCCATCCAGGCCTCGAGTTGGAGCGGCCCGGCGCGCGGGGCGCGGTCCCGCGCGCTGGACTCGGCCGTGATCGAGGGTCCCGTGGCCACCATGCTGGAGGACGCCGAGGTCTGGGTGGCGCGCAACACCGCCAGCGCGATCGACGAAGGTCCGGGCGGGGCCCTCGACGACGCACCTCAGTTCCCCGCCCGCGCGGTCCGGGAACTGGTCGCCAACGCCCTGATCCATCGGGACCTCGGTCCCTACGCCCTGCGGCGGTACGTCAGCCTGACGTTGGAACCGGACCGGCTCACGATCACGAGCCCCGGCGGCCTCTTCGGTCTCACAGTCGAGGCTCTCGGACACACCGACTCAAGTCTGCGCAACGGGCTGTTGGCGTCGATCCTCCTGAGTGTCCGAACGCCCTCGGGATCGCGGTTGATCGAACGGCTCGGCTCCGGCATCCCGGCGGCCCGGGACGCCCTGCGGCGCGCCGGACTGGCGGAACCGCAGTTCTTCGACACTGGTCTCAGCTTCACCGCCCGCCTGCTGAGCCGTCGCCTCGACGTGTCGGGAGAAGTCGGCCGAAGTGGCGGAGACGGCGGTGCCCACCGAAGTGGCGGCGGCGGACGCACCGCCGGCGGGGACGACGGCGGTCGTCCCGGACCTGGCCAGCCCGGCACTTCCGGACTCGGCACAGCTATGTCCGGTGTATCCAGCGGCGTCTCAGGCGCCTCCGCCGACTCTGGCCAGCGGAGCCAGCAGCGGTCGAGCCTAGTCGCAACCCCGACGCAGGCTGCGGTGGTGACGGCGCTGGCCGCCGGGCCGTCCACGGCCGCCGACCTCTCACGCCAGTCGGGCCTGACCCCGCGACAAGTTCGCTACGCCCTGCGGGCCCTGGTCGCGACCGGCCAGGTGGCGACCAACGGGGCGACTCGGGGCGTCCGATACCGCCTGGCTTGAACAGGCGGACGCAGCAACCCGCCCGCGTCGCGGAGCCCGTCCGATGACGCTGGTCCTGAGTGGCACCGGCCAACTCGGCCAGGCCCTGGCTAAGCGATGCCCCGAGGCAACCTTGGCCACTCACCCGCGCCGCTCTCCGGCTCACCACGATCTCCCGCCGTCCACCGACGGGTCCGGCGATATTGGGAGTAGATCACCTGCAATCATGGGAGTTACTGTGACTGCCGTGCCGACCGACACCGGGTCTCGGCCCGCCGCGCCCTTGGCCGCCCGACCCTTGGCCGAGCGGACTCTGGCCGAGTTGTGGGAACTGTTCCCGATCACCCTGCGGGAGTACGACTCCCGCTATCCCACGTGGTTCGCCGAGGAAGCGGCCCACCTGGCCGCCCTGTTCCCCGGGTCGGTCTTCCGGCTCAGCCACATCGGCAGCACCGCCGTGCCCGGCCTGACCTCCAAACCGACCATCGACATGCTGCTCGAACTGGGGCCCGACTGCCCGCCGGCTGCCATCGTGGCCAGGCTCACCGCCGCCGGCTGGAACCTCATGGCCACGTCCGACGACCCCCTCCGACTCGACTTCAACAAGGGCTACACCCCCACGGGCTTCGCCGAGCGGGTCTTCCATCTCCACGTCGTCCGCCCCGGCGACCACGACGAGCTGTACTTCCGCGACCTCCTGCGCCACGACGCCGCCACGCGCCGGGACTACGTCCAACTGAAACGCGGGCTCGCGCGCGAATTCGAGCACGACCGAGACGCCTACACCGCCGGCAAGAC
>JGI20166J26741_11482029_pt1 | contig 13015 bp, 5 predicted proteins | sample TergutCu122P5_FD_26741 | JGI IMG/M metagenome (IMG submission 26741)
ATTACAGACCGCATTTCACATGCGGCGGGAGTCTCTATTTTCTTAAACATTATAAACACACAGCACGATGCGTAAACACTGTTCAGATGTCTGCAAATTGTGTCCGTGCCTTAACAAAGAATCCAAAAACTCGGCACGCTTGCGCACCATCGTGACCACAGTGCTGCAGCGGCAATATTCGCAAACGGAACTTATTTTCTGGATATCCCTCATATATGGGGTGTAAGCTGAATGTTTCTGGACTCACCATATGGAGCACAAACAGGATATATTGCAACTGTGCACTGCTAGGTCCTGCAGAGGTGATTTATTCTGAATTAGTTTAATGAGTGTCACTGTAATGGAACACTGTGTTTTTGTGCAATTGACATTTAAGTGTGTCTGTGTTGAGTGCATCCTGTGATTTTTGTAGCCCTGTGAAATGGCACAGCTTAAGGAACAAAGAATTAGCATTATGTTTTGTTGTTACCTTGAAAAAACTAACTTCTGTTACTCATAAAATGCTTTAAAAAACCTTTTGTGATAACATCATGAGTAGAACACAAACCTCTGAATAGCATGCATGCTTCAAAAGTGGCCACACTTTGGTTGTGGATTTTGACGTTCAGATGGTCCATCATCAAGTAGACCCATGAATATGTGGAAAAAGTGCATCAAGTCATCCATGAGGGCAAAATGACATAAAACAAACAATGTTTGTAAAATTCTAGGCTCATAATGCAGTACACGCTGACACATGAATAAGTGTTATGCATTCATCCAAGATCTCACATTACATAATCATCAAGTAACAGAAGAAAAAATATGTGCTCAAAGTGCACTGTGTAAGGGAAATATTTTGCCTTGTCACAGTGTGTTACTCTCCAATCTTGGTTACATAAAGCAGTTCAGACAAGGCACCAGTAAATGGCCAATCTTGGATACAAGACCAAATGTGTCAATGTTATACTCTCAACCAGGTACAGGACTCAGAAGTGATTCATCCTTTTTCGAGTTCCTGACTAATACCTTGCATGCAATTCTATATCTCCACTGTGTCACATGTCTATCTGATCCTTCTTGATTTCAGCACATTAAAAACTTAACAATGACAGGTGAAGAGCAAAAATGATGATTGACAGCTATAAATATTTATACATTATATTACCTATGTGTAAATATTGGTATTCCTCGTCGCATTTGACAACGAAGGGCAGTTTGTGTTAAAGCCAAGATCCCCCCTTCAAATGTGTGGATATGTCGGACCTCCTGATTTGCGTGGACTTGGAAGGAAGTGTATTTCTGGAGACCTGGTCCATAGTATGATGTAACATGACCCTGTAAAAAGGCATTGTAATACATAATTATTGCTCAGGTACTACTAAATATCTCACGAATAAATCAACATTGCACTGTGTACTGAAGTACCATTACTCCCCATTTTAATGAAAGCACTTTTCACTTATATTAAAGCAGTCAAGTCAGTCAGCAATTCAGTACTGAACCTGTAGGATAACTTCACATGAAAATCTAAATGCAGTTTTAGATGCGTTTTGATAATTTTGGAATGTGTGAAAGAACAGATTGCTGTTCACTAACAAGAAAACATTTTGTATTGCCACTTAGTATTACAAACCTTAGAGGTATTTCACAGCATTCTGTAACCACCACACAAATCAGGGTTAATGTAAAACACCATATCATGCCTAAATCCACTTACAGGCAGATTTTAAAACACAGGTAACAACACAATCCACCCACATATTTTGCCATGGAACAGGCATGTGCAGATTGCCTGATTCATCATACAGCTGTGAGAGGGCACTACAGACATGTTGTATCACAGGACAATCATTTTAAATGGGCTGGCATACTGGAAACTTGGTCAAATATCAAAATACATTAGTGTGATGCAGTTTTGTGTTTTGTTCTTTCTTTCTTTTTGCATTCTACAAATATACAAAAGGAAAACCTGTTGGATACAGAATAAGTCATAAATGTCTGTAAGAGGTGTTGCATGGGTGGAGGTGTACACAGTGCATGTAAGGTCATGGGAACAGGTGTACATATGGCACATTGCTGTTGATAATGGTAGGACAGATGTTGATGACAAGCAGCAACCTAGACACTCATGCATACCCACCACTGATGACATTGTTTGTTGTGGAGATGCCCTTACCAGAGAGGACAGATGCTTAAGGTGACTGACATCACCCAAGAGCTAGATATTTTGCTGGGCAGTGCACACAGCACTGTCTATAACCAACCAGCTAACAGAAAAAATGTGCGCATGTTTGGGACAGATCAGGTTATAGTCTATGCTGATAATAACTTATTGGGTGAAAGCATACATACAATAAAGAAAAATGCAGAAGCTTCATTAGTTGCCAGTAATGAGATCTTTGAAGTAATGCTGAGAAAAGTATTTGTTAATGCCTCTAAAATAGAATGCTGGTCACAATGACAATGTAATGACAATTAATACAGCCTTTTAAAAAGTGACCAAGTTCTAATATTGGCGAACAGCACTCACAAATAAAAATTGCATGCGAAAAGAAATAAGAAACAGGTTAAATTAGGAAATACCTGATACCATTCATTCCAGACAGACATGATGAAGCTAAGGGTCACTTTTTCCAATTTTGTGAACGTGTCTAACAACAGATTGTTTTATGAACTACAGTGACCAAACCTCAAACCACCAAGCATCCACATTACAGGTCAGACACATATCACTCAGTTAAAATGCTCAGCAGGTGGTTACCACTAGTCAAAGATGACAGTACACAAGCAGCAACTCTAGCTACTGGTATCTTTGTGCTGCATTAAATGTTCAGAATATCTTTAAAATACTTACACCCTGATTACCCATCCACAGCAATTCTTCTTGCTGATCAAATGCAATTGCTGAGACTCCAAAACGTTCACCCCCATCTGCGAGGATGGTGTGCGTTTCTTGGAACTCAGCATCTGTATAGCCCTCAGCAAAATGTTCACTTGTGGGAACAAACCCTTCACTTGGTATTTCATACGATTCTTCTTCCACAGGATAATGTGCACTGCCATCAGCATACACTACATATGATATAAATAAAATTACTGACAGCAATTACAGTTCATAAGGGAATATGCACCAAGACATCCGAATCTGGGAAGCTTTAAAAGTAGCAGCATGCAAACCCACACTCTGGTCTATTGTCTTACCATGGTCCTCTTCATGTAGTGAAATAACACTACATATACCTATTGCTAAATTAGGGGCCTAATTACAGTTAGCAGAGCTAACAGACTACTGTAACCTACCCAAACCTGTAACTTGTCCCTGATTTCGGTTTTTAAGGGAACGGTAGGGTCTCGTTTTACAACAGGGTTACATTCTCGAATATTTGGTTGTAAATAAAATCGCCATAAAATGATTAATATTTAAATTGTTTAAATTGAGGAAGGTTCATGGGTCAAAAAAAAAACAGTCAAATAACTTTATAATTTACAATATTTCTTTACATTATGACATACAATTTTAATGTAATGAATTAGGTATATAGAAAATAACACATAATTGAAAAAAAATATCAATTAAATCACTTTTTATTTTGTTGAGGAAGGTCCAGGCCATGCTTCAGAAGACATCAAGGAAGAATGTAATGTCAACTGTTTTAATTTTTTCTTCTTTTCTGTCTTTTCGATGGACATCATGGGTGGAAAAATCACCATCAACTTAAAAAGAACTGCACTAAAATAGAAAAAGAAGAAACACATGCACACCAGAAAAGAGCTAGAAGCATACTAAGTAGAGAAAGGACGCTCGAGTTGCAACAATGATGCACCCAAAGTCAGGAGTGCTCGGTCCAACTCCACAAGGGTTGTAAAAGCGAAATGTCATAAAACGAACTGTCGCAAAATGAGACCCTACCGTACTTGCTCTTGCACTTAACATTCTTACATTTAACCAACATACACTTCCATATGGGACCACAGTACCATAAAGTTACACACACATACCACCTACTAACAAACTCGGATTTCAAAACTGAATTCACTCTTAACACAGTCACTTCCAAATAGCTGTGCAACAAACAATGCTTGTTACAGGAATAATGTAAATATGTTCTGTGTAAACATAATTTTATTCTTACAAATTAAAATTGAAAACAACTACAAGTCTCAGCTAGCTAGGTTGCCATCATTAGGCTAAATATGAAGAATATAAAACGGGAATATTTACAGCTGAACGTACTAATCTGAGATCACATATCTACAACAAGAAAGTTATACAATATATAGAAACATGTAAAAAATGCAGTTTCAATAATAATATTATACAGTTTACATTTGTTTCATTGGGAGATTCACTGTAGTTGTAAGTTAAATTAAAATGTACTGCTTCAAAGAAATTAAAGGTGGGGTAGGGTAGGCAACTACATAGAGAGACGGCTTCGTACATATTCATTTTTGAGGTGTTGTGTATTCCGGCTCCATGTTAGCCCGTTTATGCACTATTAAATGTGCTCGAATGGTATTGTATCAATTGACATATTGTTGTTAGCTATGTGCATAAGACATGAAATTATATTAGGTATTTCAATAATGAATTTAAATGAATTACATTTAATAGACATGTACTGGATTACAATTTAAATTAAGAAGCAAATTAAAAACTTCTGTGAAGCTGGACATTATAATGCTTCATTGTAGGTCTCCATTCTATTTATTTTATTTTTACACACAGCTACAACCAACCACCCAATGAAACAAGTTTAAACTTTATACCCTATTGTTCTTGAAACTGCCTGTAATTTTTTACATGTTTATAAATATTATGTAACATTCCTGTTGTAAATTTGAGACCTCAAATAGGTAACTGCAGCTGTGAATTTCCTCTTTAAATTCTTCACATTCAGCCTGATGACGGCTACACAGCTAACTGAAAATAAAGCTGTGTTTAGACGAAACACATTCATATTACTCTTGCGATACTGTTAACACAACGGGGATGAATCACCTGAAGAAAGAATACTTGATAAATGACGTAAAGGCATCTGCGGTATCAACTGCAATATGTAGAGAGATGACTTTTCCTTCTAACTGATAAGAAAACTAGACGTTCAACGCGTTATTCTGGGTGAACAGAACAGCATCTACTTGAATAATGTATTAGATGAATGTTATACGTACGCAGCATTTCATCGGACGAAGCAGTCACGGTCGGGTCATAATGACCCATTCCCCGGTAATCCATCAGCACTTCCACTCTCTGAACTATTTCATACGCGTAAGTTTACACAATCCTAACCGTAAAATGAGAATAGACATATGACAGTACACAATCACAACCTCCATCATAACAAGAACAAAGAAAACAAACGCGTAACAGCTGTTTCAAAAACAAAAATCCGATTAATATCTGGAATCACTTTGTACGAAGTCATACAAATACTATGAGTAAGTAACTTTGTAATTAACTCAATTAAAAGACGCAACACCGACATTAAATTCTGTTTCAAAAGCACCCGATTACTATAAATGAAAATAGTACGTTGCTTAATAACGTCCCATAATTCGTCTTCGAAATCGGCGGGAAATGCGAAAATGTGAAGTACACGAACAGACCCTCCATCAAGCAAACGCGTCTTAAGATATGATGCCATAGTCTGGTAGGAATTTACTAACGTTTCGGAGGAACATGCTACCTCGCTTGCGAAACCATCTCCTTTCAGCCAATCCACGAATATTAATTTAACATAATTTTTCCATTCAGCCTACTACAGTAGCAAATTTCTCCAAAGGTTCGTAAATTTCTACCAGACTGCGAGGAGTCACGTCACGGAAGTCAGTATTATATTCTCCGCTGTTAGAACCCTAAATCTCACTTGCTTCTTCTACGTGTGTAACGTTGTGAAATATGGCCTGCAGCACTCCCAAAATCTCCAAGACATACAGTAAAATAATAAAAATATAACTTATTCTATATTAACCACTGAAAGTCGTTAACTATATGCACAAACTGCCACATTTAAAAATATTATTTTGACTGTTTTTCAATAAATAAATGTTTAAAGTTTACAATATGGTACAATAGTGTTTACTATGATATTTATAAGTTCAGCTACATGTTACAGGTGCACTCCTACAAATAGGCAACTCTCATATGCAAGAAGCATGGCAAATAATATAAAAACAATAATTTAAATAATTAGTCCCTCCATAGCCAATGAGAAACTGTTAATGAAACATTATTTTTAATTACTGTGCACAAAATGCCTATCCCAGTGGCCGTGCAATCTAAAATGTGGGTCTGCAGCTGTCCATTTGCTGCAACCTAGATGATCTGTGGCTGCCACTGTGGGCCCAATGCCCGCAGGAGGCATGGATGTCTGTCTCTTGTGAGTGTTGTGTGTTGTCGAGTAGAGGTCTCTGCCTCTGGTTGATCACTCGTCCACAGGAGTCCTATTGAGTCTGGTGTGTCTCACTGAGCGTGATCATGAAGCCTTGATAATCAGGTGGCCATGGCCCAATGGGGGCGGTTGCACCATGGGGGGGGAGGGGGAAGCACAGAATTCATACCTACATCTGAGGCACGCAGAACATCATCTTACAATACAAGTACCATTTCTCTGTGTCATAGTAACTTGTAGCCATCTGGAATTTTAATGTTAAACTATGTTGCAAAATACATCATAAAAAAAAATTTGTAACCTGCAAAGCTCAATCAGCCAGGTTTATCTGCAGTATATATATATATATTAAAAAAAAAAGCTGCCAACAGCAGGAATTTTAATAAAACACCTACAGAACCATGATTCTGATAATGAATCTTCAGTTTCATAACACAGGTTGCACCTCATACAATTTCTCCTTCATCTATCTGAATTTATCCTACAAACAATCTCTCATGAATTTTTTTGATTTATCATTTCTAAAGAGTTCTGATAAAAAACATACAGAACCATGATTCTGATAGTGAATCTTGTGTCATATCACCGATTACATCTCATACAATATCTCTTTCATTTGTCTACCTTAATTTATCCTATAATCAATCTCTCACACAATTTTTGGATTTATCATCTCTAAAGAGTTCTGCCATTGGTACATTACCTTACACATTACTAAGATTCTGGACTCTTGTATCATGTTCAGAAAAGAACACATTTTGAGAATTGGAGCCATTACCATGCTTGAGTTTGCGTATTTACTATGAGATGATGGGCACATCAAAAACCTCCTTGTCTAATACTCAAACATATGATGACCTCACTCCGCCTCACTATCTTCTACGTTCAGGAAAATACTTACACAGAACGCGTTTAAATTTGCGTGTGATTGTAAGATGATCCTCCATTTTCAGAAGCTGAATTGGGTAAAAATTTTCATTTACATTCAGGTAAATAAGGCATATATGTTCAAATTCTGTAAAGGATTAAAAAAAGATCAATACAGTTAAAATTCTATGTATGTGTGGTAAAGAAAAATGCTCACAATTACATTTTACAAAACTACAGTTTCATGGAAAATATGAGTATGCTTAAGAAGAGGCAAACACATTAATGGTACAGCAGTATGACAAAATACAGGAATAGTTTGTTATGTGATGTCATGCCAAATTGTACAGAGTATTATCAGTTGTGATGTACTGCAATATTAACCTTTAACACTAATTACATAACCCACACACAATGTTATACAATGTGTGCAATATTTATCAACAATTGAAGATAAAATGTGGCAAGATAAGCTGTTTCATAATATTTTACTGAGAAGTGAACATTTGCAGTTATATATGAAACTGTTGCCAGTGCTCTTAAGATGCATCCACATGACTGTGCTTCATAATGGTAATTTATCACTTCATTATGTGAGCAACATGCCTTTGGGTAATATGAAGTCCTTTCAGTACAGTATACCACAAGTAGTGACACTTTGAATTCTGGATATTTCTTGAAACTATCAAAAACAATGCAACTAAAAAACAATACAGTGATCTGGTATTGTAATCACAACAAAATAAAATTGGAATCATCTTCAGGAAAAGTTTTAGTCTGGCATAATGAAAGTGATTCTGGCAGAAATCTTGAGGCCCAGAGTGTACCCATCAATGGACAGAGAGAGAGAAAAAAAAAACAACAAAGTTAATGTACCACCAAATAAGCATTTGAATTCATCAGGCTAACATAACTGCATATTTATCATTGCTTAGCTACATGTTTTGGTCCCTATTTGGACCATCATCAGGCTATTCAAAACAAAGGCACAACAGACGTAAAATACACATTTCATGTTTGTATATTTTTGTGTATGCTTTTGCCTTTGTTTTCAAAAGTTTGATACAACAGCCAGATGACAGTCCAAACAGGGACTGAAATACGTAGTTAGGCCATAATAAATATAGCTGTGTTACACCGAAAAATTTGAATGCCTATTTATTGATATCACCAAAATAATGGGATGACAATCACAAAATTAAAGTTCATGTGTACCAGCACAGAGGTTCTTTATAACATGGAATGTTTGTGAGTCATAAAATATTAACACTGCATGGCCAGGCTAGCATATCTAAATTACCACATGGCACAGTCCATGTCTGAAAGGGGAGATTAATCAGAGTTGATGAATAACCGCTTATGCTGTCTGTCTGCCCACAAAGTTGTATTCATAATGGATACATAAGGTCAATTTTTGTAGCTTCCCTGGTAATAGCAGCATTTCCAAAACATACTTGATATTCATAAATAAGAAATCCAGACAAAAACTGTCACACATATAAAAGGACAATGAACAGGAGAAGCAACTAAATAGAGCATATAAGAAGAAAACCTGGGACTACTGATACTGACATTTCTGACTTGGTTACCAGAAATTCACTGAATGCTGGCAAAAACGCTAAAGAAATTGGATTCTGATGGTAGGGCAAAATTCCTTTCTGATAAATATATGCTGAAACTGAACTTTTTGACAGGCATTCTGTGATCAGTGCAATAAGGCCATTTAGACTGCAAGTACTCCTGAAACAAACTGCTGTATATATAAATAAAGGCTAGCTCAGTGTATCATCAGCACAGAATCACAAGAAATGTGAACACACTCTTGTCATGAAGAATGCCAGTAATATCTTGTGGGTTATGACACTATATACCCTGGTGGTAATTTACAACTTCTTATATCCTGAATATGGTGGGAACAAGTTACTCTGACATATTTGAGAACTTCCATCACTGCATGGCATCACATTGGAGACAAAAGTATTCATCATAGTCTTTGATGTGACAGTTTTAAATCTCATACTGTTATGACCATCCCTAGAATGCCACTGTGCTTAATTATTACATTATAAAGTTTCATCACCACAAACACCACTGCCAATCACTTCCATACAAGATAATAAACAGAACACTTTTCTTATCAACAACACTCTACACTTCTGCAAATACACATCCACACCCAAGCATGCTTCAAAATTCTTGCTTACCACAATCTTGAATGATAGCCTAGGTCAGTTTCTTGGGAAAAATATACATGAAGTTACTGGTAAATATGCCCCTCAAAATCCATGCAAATCTGGGTATCATCTGTTCTATTTAAAATTGGTTTCGATATAGGACACTGAAACCACCTTCATAAATATTCACATCCAGTTTCATGCAGCACACAGTGGTCATTTGTTTGTTATTAATTCCAAAGCAAATGGACAAGAAAATATATATGTTTACAGAAAAAAAACTACGAACAGAAGCAACACATTAATCATAACTTCAGAATAATTCTGCCTCTTTAAATGGCTACTACACTCTACAAATTAATTATCAAGTGCAGATTGACTGAAATAAGACTCAAAGGAAAATGGAAAAGCGAGACAGACTGCATCAACACATGACAAGAGATTGATGATGATGAGGCTGGTGGTGGGGATTATAATGGTGAAAATGAATGTTACTTTCAGATCTTGCATATATATATTCCGGTACAGTCACCTGGAAGCCCATGGACCAGACCGAATACCACTGCCATCTTTCCCAAACTGCCCCACATTTTTATCCTTGTGATACAATGTTAATCTGATTTGAAGTAACAGTCTGGCTTTGGCAGACTGTAAGAGGGGATGATAAAGTGAAGATGTAATTAATTATTTTCAAAGAAGATGAAATTAATTTATGTATCTCCTCCACAGAAGCACACATAAAAACACAACTCATGCTGGATTCACATTAATTTTAAAACCACTATTCCTTCGTCTTAATGGCATTCAGTTCATGGAGACACCTCTTAACACTTCTTTCTAGTAGCAGAAAAACACAAGCCAGAAATTATTTTGGCAAGTGGGTCGCTGTACCACATCTTTGTTCTGTTGGCTGACAGAGATACGATTAAGATAAAAACACCAAGACTCTACACTTAGCAAATTCCACTGCCTTGTGTTTGGAACTATGTTAGAGAATTATTTTGAACAGAAAAGAAAGAGCTGCATTAAAATCACAGAATGGACTTCATGAATATCCTACATCACAACAGAATGTAAAAATAAATTATATGTATATACATGTACAGTAACTTAACTACAATTTATACAGAAAATAATGACTACATAACATCTACACATTTTATATGAAGAGATATGGAATAAGAATACTTACATCTTCATTTTTAACAAAGCTTGGTAAGCACCTTTTACAAGCTCAATGAAACAAAGCAGAGCAACACTTGACCAGTCTCCTACATCAAGAAAACCAACATCACTCTTTAACCAGTGCTCCTGCCAAATCTTTTACTGGGAATGAAATAAGCTGAAATGAATCTAAAACAGGACACCAAGGGTATGCCATATTATATGACAGCTAGTAGAGTAAATGTAATACAAGCATTTGGCAGCATTTGAGAAAGCTAATTTTGAAAGTAATATCACTGGTAATTAAAAACTAATAATAAATTACACACCTATAGCCTCTACCTGATAAGTCAAATTTGGAAATATATATATATAAAAAATCAATTTTCAGAATACCAATTTCTTTTTAAATACTTTTTCCTTATGAAAAAATTCTTACTTTTAAAGATCCTCCACTCTCAGATAATGCAAGCTTTCTTCATAATTGAACACTATAAAGCTTCAAACACTGACACATTTGTGTTTCCAGAAATATAGGCACAGCCATTTCAATAACATCACTTCAATCTGTACATATGTACCAATCTTGTCAGTCAGAAATGTTCTGTATGCTGCCATTTTCTCCACACTTAACTATTTACTGACACTTTCACGTACGCACAAACTAAGCCACCACTAAATAGTCACCACATAAATAAATATTTTTATTTTCACATTCTCAATTATCTTTCTTGTGTATGAAGTACCATGCACTCAAAATCTGTTGGATTATGCATGTTCAAGTAAACTTTCTCAAACACACATTTGTGTTGGAACAAACAATGATAAGCTAATAATTCCAGTTCTATCAGTCTTGAATATTGATCCTCATTAAATTCCAGTGCACATCACCAATCATGGGAGTTGCACCTGAAACAGTGACACTGCAAATGTATGGTGTATCTTAAACCTTAGTAACTACATCAGCAAGTAAACTTTATTGGGGAATAACCCTTCACTGTCTACCACCTGCCTCCTACATATTGCAGCCCCTCACAGGTCATTATCAAAGAGTATGAATTACTCTCAGAATCCGACAACTTGCAACTTGGGCACTTCATCATAAAGGATGCAAACACATTCGTACATACCTACACACACACATGTTTAATGTAATATTTTTATTATGGGATGTTTGGATACAAGGACCTATACGAGAGTGTGATGTGAAGATACATGATACCTAATAAGATTTTCAACATGAAGATGAAAATCTACAAACCTCTCCACTCCTACCCCACTCTTACCTACTAGCTGTGGGTCCTGTTAAGGTGAGAAACCCATGCTAAGGTTGAGGTAACCAATCCTCCTGCAGCATGGGTCACCAAGCACACAGAGCAAGGGGGTCTGATGAACTCAATCATAAGGGTCTATCAGATAGGGTAGGAGGGACCCTTGAGCTTGGTTGCAACCCTCCTAGGAGAAGGACACTCCAAAATCAAACCAAGGGTAGATGGCACTCTGGAAGCTGTGGTGAAAGCAAGTCATATAAGGGAGTAAACCCTGCTTAAAAATCCTGGCCCTTCAGGTTGAAGGTTTTATGATGGGCTAACCCCCCATCTAAGTAAAAGAATCCATGGTTATGAATTTCTCAACACAGCCACGGAAGAAGGAGATAAATGATGAAACGTGGATGTGGAAAAGGAAAATGAATATTGGAACATGGAATGTGAGAAGCTTATTCTGGTCAGGAGCAATAAAAGCACTTCATAATGAGCTGTCAAAGTTAGATATTGATGTAGTAGCATTTCAAAAAACATGATTGGGAAGTGGTATACAAAAATTTGATAACTTCACGTTACTTAATATTGGATAGAAAGCAAAAAAACATGAATTTGTCTGTGGATTTTATGTAAGAGGAGAGTTTTTAAAATATGTTAAAGACTTTAAAATTATAAATTAAAGAACATGTTATTTGAGATACAAAGCTAAATGGTTCTCCTGTTCCTTGATAAATGTACAAGTGCCAACAAACAAAAAAATGGAAGAGGTAAAAGAAGAATTTTATAACTTATTAGGGCAAAATATAAATCAAAAGCTAATTCAGACATTAAAATAATACTTGGAGATTTTAATGCAAAAGTTGGTAAAGAAGACATATACCAACCCACCGATGACAATGAAAGTTTACGTAATGAAACCAACAACAACAGAATAAAAATGATTCAATTTGCAATATCTAAAGGTTTTAATGTAAGAAGTACAACATTTCCATATAAAGATATCCACAAAGAGACATGGTACTCAGCAGAAGGTAGGACAGAAATCAAATAGATCATGTCCTAATTAGTACCAAATTTAGAAGTGCAATAACAGACATCAGAGCACTAAGGGGACCAGACACTGGATCAGATCACAACTTATTGAAGATAAACTTTAAAGTGAAATTAAGGGTAA
>JGI20166J26741_11482252_pt1 | contig 13012 bp, 8 predicted proteins | sample TergutCu122P5_FD_26741 | JGI IMG/M metagenome (IMG submission 26741)
AAATGAAATGCCGAGGGAGTGAGCCCGGATATCCGCTCACGACTGCGGCATATCCGGGACTGCCTCGGAGGAAGGTGAGGTACCATGATGGTATCCGTCTCCCGCCGTAAAGGCGGACTCAGCATTCGGATACGTGTCGGCGGGTTTATCGTTACGATAGACCTCGACTGGCCGTAACTGCGTGCCGTATGGTACCGCGTTAAGGGCCCGGCCTTCGTCCCATTTCATGTGGTAGAGGGCCGTTACCTTCCTGTTCGAACATATTATTTTGGCGGATAAATACTTATTTACGCTTGGAAAAAGCATACGAGAAAGTGGCATAATCATGAAAGCGATCGCAATAAACGGAAGTCCGAGAAAGAGCTGGAACACGGCAACATTGTTGAACAAAGCATTGGATGGGGCAAGGTCTGTAGGCGCGGAGACCGAGATTGTACATCTTTACGACCTTGATTTCAAAGGCTGCAACAGTTGTTTCTTCTGTAAAAAGAAAGGGAGCGGCTTCAAAGGCTACTGCGCGATGAAGGACGACCTCACAGAAGTGTTGAAAAGGACTATGGGTTGTGACGTCATCATCATGGGCTCGCCGATCTACATCGGTTACATAACCGGCGAGATGAAATCTTTCATGGAGAGACTGTTGTTCATGAACCTGTCATATGATAATCCAAGCCGCACCAACTTCAAAGGCAGGATATCGACCGGTTTCGTTTATACAATGGGAATACCGCCCGAGATGATAGAAAGGGCGGGATACAGATACATTTTTGAGACCAATAAGAATATTATGGCGCGCCTGAACGGCCCCTCCGAATATGTAGTCTCCGCCGATAACTATCAGTTCGATGATTATACAAAATATCATGCATCGAATTTCGACGAAAAACACAAGGCGAAGGTGAGAGAGGAACAGTTCCCCATCGATTGCCAAAGAGCGTTCGAAATGGGGGCGCGGCTTTGTTCTTAAGTAAGATGTAAAAGTAGCGGCAAACGGTCGCGTGTTGTTTTGTTTAAGTGTTTTTTAGATAAGTGCCGGATTCTGCATTCTGTCTGCCCCATTTAAATCAACGAGATCTGTCTACGCACCGTGCCAACTGGCCGGTGTCCTATTTGCGGGCATTACGATATCCTATTTATTTTAGTTTGCTGGCTAGCGGTTCAGGTAGGTGGCGTAAGATATTAATTCAAAAACAAGAGGATGCAATTCCCCATAGGCGGCAAAAAGCGTTCGATATAGGCGCAGGCTTTTTTTCGTCAGATGGGACATTTCGCAGATAATCAGGCTCCTGCTGCCTTTTTTAGCTTGCTCAGCCTCACGGCGGCGTCTCCGTTCACATTTGCTCCCTTTACCTCATCATATAGCTCTCTTATCTTCTGCTCCTGCCCCGCTTTTTTCAGATCCACATACAGATTGAAAGCTGTGTTCACCAGACAATTGGCGATTTCCGTATCATCCTGAAACGGAAGAAGGCTTGGTACCATCTTTGAATACACAGCCAAGGAAAGAGCCAGTTCTCCGTTGTTGCCATAGTCCAGGCTCAGATTGTATCCGCCTTTGGCCAGACGCAGGACGATCTCCCTCTGAGTCCCTTTGTTATACGCAGATTCTTCTGCCATCGTGATCAGTCCGGCGAACATCTCTTCCGCAAGCTTCATATCTCCCGCTGACGAAGCGATATGGGAAAGGTTGTATTTTCCGACAGCCAGATGAACTTGCACGTTACCATTACGCCGATATGACGGGTTTCCGGCTAAATCGCTGAGCCTGTCATGATAGAATTTTCCTGTCTTCAGGTCCTTCGGCTGATTTGCCAGGGTTCTCTCTTCTTCTGCGATGAGTTCAGCCATTTCGTTGCCTACGTCGTGCTCCATCGCATATGAATAAAGCCTGTCCCAAACAGGCATATGCGGGACCCCGGATTTTTCTGTTTGTAGTGATATGTTATTCAGAGCCGCGGCATAGCTTTTATGTTGATAGACGCGGTCAGTTGCGAGGGCCAGATCCTCCAGTTCGACAAGCGCCGCCTGCACCTTTTCCCTATGTGCCGCGGGGTCGTCGTTGACATAATCTGTGATCAGGTTGAATAAAGCGTCCGACAGGCTGTTTGGGCCCATCTGATCGATATTTTTACGCTGGTTTCCGAGCCATGCCGCAGAAGCATTCTCCGGATCTCCCGCTTCCTCGGGTTCGGATGGCGACCACACCAATTTCTTAAGACGGTCGACCGAATCCTCTGCTTTTGTCCAATCTTTTTTGTTTCCGTAAAGAAAAGCCAGATTGCTGAGTACCTGCCTCTCTACGGAACGGTACAGATATTCTGCGTAAAGCGGAGGTTGTGCGGCCTGTAAACGTCTTTGCAGATCCTGTAGATCTTCCAGCGACCCCTTTTTAGTATGATAGGCGGCCGCCTCGGCGATCGAGTTTGTAAAGCATAGATCTGGCAGATTGAGATGACATCCGATAAAACTGTAATCCTCCTCTGATTCCATAAAAGCACGGTACGGCTCGCGATAAGTGTCCCTGATCCTCTCCAGCTCGGAGAGCAGTTCATCACGTACTTTTTTATAAGCAGGGTCTCCGAGATACTCAGTGAAACAAACCTCGCAGGCTCTGGCATACTCACATGCAACCAGTGCATTGTCGGAGTATATCGACAGGAGTGATCTGAGCTCTTTCAGCTGGGCCGGGTATTTTTGAACATCGACCATGAACAGCCGCTTTGCCTTAGCGATCAACCCGGGCATTACAGGATCCTCCATATGCGGCTCCGTTGCAGCCTCCAGTTTCTTATAGAGAGCCCTTGCTTCGGATATGGATGAATCATCAGATTGAAGGATGTTCTCGATGGTCCGAACCATTACGTTCATGCATGTGCGCGAGAGTGATTGGTTGTACGGACCGGCGGCCAGTGCCCTTTGGAATCTGGAGATGTATTCCAAAGCTGTATCGATCTCGCCGAGTTCCCCCGCCTCGAGGATATAGACGAAGACAGCTGTGGAGAATTTCCCCTGCACGACATCAGAACCCGGCAGGACCCGGAAACACATAAAAAGCATATCCAGGAGGGAACGGGCTGCGACCGTGTCGCCTTCTACGTTAATATTTTCCATAAAACGGGCTTTGAGAGTGACGGACAGACGAACTATGTCAAGTTCTGACAGCGGACGCCCCTCTGAAAGCGAAATCTTCAGCCGCTGATACTCTTCATCATCATGAATATACAGCGGATCCGACGACGCTTCATCATCTTGGATATACTGTGAGCCGCCCGGTAACTCTTCATCGTCATACATATTATTTGAATGACACGTGGCTCATTTATTTATTTCGGAAATCGCATAAAGCCTCATTTTTAGGCCTGCGAATCAAAATTTAATGGCAACATATGATGATAGTATTGATATAGTGCAGAGGTTGGGATTTGAACCCAAGGACCACTAAGGACTAGGCCCTCAACCTAGCGTCGTTGGCCATGCTTGACTACCTCTGCGTAATGTGCGTTGAATGTCCAATCCATAAATAAGCTTTGTTATATCATCCAATACTACTGTTTTGAAAAGAGGTGCTGCAGTCATCCATTATCGACAGGAGATTCTGCTCGTGCCCGATATCCACATAGTCGATCTGCCACATGTCGTTCGGGGCGGCTGCGCGGAACCTCTTACACCTCTTTACCGCTTTCGCACGAATCGTCCCTCAGCCTCCGTCTTCGACTCGGCATCGGAACGGTTCGTCAATCACTGTCAGAAGAACTACTTATCAAAACAAATATATCCAAAATGCACAATCTTTATAAATGATTTATAAATAGCCCCTTTCGGTGAAAGAATGGCAAAGATGAATATCGAGAACGTTGTAGCTTCAACATCCCTTGGACAGGAACTCGACCTGAAAGCGATTGAGAACGCACTGGACGGTGCGGACTATAATCCTCAGCAGTTCCCTGGGCTGGTTTACAGGATCAAAGAACCTAAGACAGCCACACTTCTTTTCAGAAGCGGAAAGGTCGTTTGCACAGGCGCAAAGAGCCTTGGTGATGTGAAGATCGCAATAAGCAAGGTCGCAAAGGACCTTGAAAAAGCGAACATAAAGATAAGCATCGAACCGAAGATAGAGGTTCAGAACATTGTCGCATCCTCAGACCTGGAACAGGAGATCAATCTTAACACGGTTGCGATCACACTCGGTCTGGAGAAGGTCGAATATGAGCCTGAGCAGTTCCCGGGTCTTGTATACAGGCTGGATGAACCCAAAGTAGTGGTTCTTCTCTTCGGGTCCGGAAAAATGGTTTGCACAGGCGCAAAGGTTCCAGAGGACGTTGTGCGCGCTGTCGACAAGATCGCTGCCGAACTCAGAGCCGCAAGCTTGATGTCTTAAGCTTGATACTACTAAACTTCTTCCTCAAACAATTATAAATCCAACAATTGTATAAAGAGTTGCAATGCTGTGTTCTCGTTGTGGCGCTCTTATTCAAAGTAAAGATGCAAAATTCTGCCCCAGATGCGGGTACGAATTGAACAGTTACAGTATGCCCGTTCACAAAGGATATGTTCCCTCGGTTGAACCTTATGTATATTCTCAGCCTGTTTATCAACAGACAGCTCCAACAAAAAAGGGCAACTCAAAAAAGGTTGTTACCGTTGCGATCGTTATAGCGTTATTCGTCGGAGTAGTTGTTGTCGGTCTTGCCGGTTCAAGTGAAAATGCGCCCGAAAAGACAGAGACGCAGCAAATAAATCCCTATTCCTACTTCAAAGTCAGCAATGATTTTCTTGAAGAAAGGAACACACTGTCGGTTGCACTCGCCACCGACAACAGGATAGCGTTTACTTTGAGCCCGGATCAGGCATCCAAATACGTTTCATACACCTGGACATTGTATGACCGCGATCATCTGGCTTCGACAAGCGCATATGTGTTCTCACAGTACACAGGAGATACCATAAAAAAGACCGAACCGGTGCTGTATTATCTTTCTCAAAAACCGGGAGTATATGATATAAAGGTGGATTGCCTGACTTCGTCTGGTCAGCGTACCACTTACTCGGGGACGGTGACATACATCGGAACGGTTATCAAAGACTATAACTGGACATATAACGGCGCGAGTTATTCGATCCGGTTATCATTCGACTACAAAGAATATCTCGATTACAAGAACATGAACATCAATGGCAGAAATGTGACGAATTACAACAAAACAGTTTCATTCGTTACCTATAACGACCCTGTGATCAAAGATCTTGAGAGATCGCTTCGTAACGCATACGGTGTAAACAAAGCCGCTGCGGATGGGAACTATGCTTCGTTCATACTTGCTTTCGTCCAGATCTGTTTCGGATATCCGTCATACTCCACATTCATGAGTGCGGAAAAATACCAATACGGGGTTGAAGAATATTTTGCATATCCGTTGGAAACAATAATTTATGGTATGGGAGATTGTGAGGATACATCCATCTTGGCTGCCGCATTATTCAAGGCGGCAGGGTTCAACGCCGGAGTTGTGGTGCTTCCCGGTCACGCCGTTGCAGCGGTGGGACTTGATTCATACTCCCCGGGAAACTATTCGAGTTACTCAGATGAGGTATTGAGTAAGACCGTAGATAACGTTACATACTATGGGTGTGAGACCACCGTAGATGTATTCCAAAAGATCGGCCTCATTAGCAACACCGGCTCCGGCGGGCACCCGTACAGCTGGTATATCGGAAAGGACAGTTACGATTTCTACATCGTTACCTGATCACATTCGTTTGAATCCTCTGAATATCCACTCGACAATGGATTTTACTCCATACCTTATTGTAACGGTGGCGCGCCTGTTAGTGCTTGAAGGCTTCGCTTTCCCTTCCATGACCGCTTTCAACGCATCCTGCCATGTTCTGATATCATCGGGGATTTCGACCATACCGTCGCCGACATATTCCGGGTCGTGAGCATCGCTCCCCGCGGAGATCGGTTTTCCGATGCGCTCGGCGAGAGTTTTTGATCTTTTATTGTCCCTCGCGGTCGATCTGGCATTCAGCGCCTCTGTGCCGTCGAAATTGAAGTTGAGTGTGTTCTCTTCCCCGAGCCCCGACCACCATCTGTATGGGTGTGCCGCAAAAGCGACCCCTCCGGCCTCGTGGATGGCGTTGATCGTCTCGTCTATTGACATGTCCCTTGAGATCGCCCTGTCGATACCATATGCAAGAATATGGCCCTCTTTGGATGATACTTCTATTCCGGGTATCACAATGACCTTTCCGTTATCTTTAACGAGGTTGTATGCCTCAAAACTGTTGTGATCGGTAATCGCGATGCATCCCAATCCCCTATTCACTGCTGCCTCGATTATCTCTTCCACAGTGGACTTTCCGTCATTAGAGAAATTGGAATGTATGTGCAGATCCGCTTTCATCTGACGCCTGCTCCATCCTTCATCTCGTTGTCGACCGTTGCGAAACAATCTTTACCGTCGCTCAACGCTATCGCACTGTCACCGTCGATCACCGCTGTGATCACCTTCGGAGCTTCTTTCGGAATTTCTATTTCCAAGGAGTTGCACAACAGCTTCTTCCCGGATGTCTTGGAGACGACCATCTTTACATTTTGGAAATCTTTTATCTCGATCTGGGCCGATGAATTCTCCAATCCGGAATTCATTTTTGTTCCGACGGGGACGTCTTTTGTAGGTCTGAGGAGCTGTACCGATTTCCCTCCGATCGCCTCGTCGTCCGCAGCAAGCACCATTCCTTCTGACATGTACCCTCTGAGTTTGGCCGGTTTAAGGTTGGATACGAGTATCATCTTCCTTCCGACCAGTTGTTCCTTTGAATAATATGCTCTGAGTCCCGCGACTATCTGTCTTGGTACGGCTTCGCCGATATCTATCTTCATCAGGAACAATTTCTCTGCGTCTGGGTGATTATCTGCGCTCACGATCTGTCCTACGCGGAGGTCGGCCTTCTTGAAATCGGCAAACGCGGAAGCGTCATCTTCCTCTTCTTCCTTGGGGATCTCTACCTTCTTATACACCGGCATTGGCTCAGAGAGCCCTCTTCCGGCAGGTAATTTTGATGTGACCGCATCCAAGCCGCTCTTCTCTATGCTTTCCTTGTATCCCAGGTCCTTCCATATCCTTTCTGATGATCTGGGCATGAATGGCCAAGCCATTACCGAGAGTGCCTTGACGATCATGAGATTGTTGTTCAGGACCTTGCCGCACTGTTCCTTGTTCTCTTTTATCAGTGCCCAGGGTTTCATGGAGTCGAAGTATCTGTTTCCGAAACGTGCCAGCTCCATAACGGCTTTGATCCCCTTTTTGAAATCGCAATGCGAAAGACACTCATTATACTCATCAAGTGTCAATCGGATCATGTCGATGACTTCTTTGGAGCCTTCTTTAGAATCGGCTCCAGGTATCTTCCCAAAGTTCTTTTGTGTGAAACTGAGACATCTGTGATAATAGTTGCCTAATGCAGACACGAGCTCGTTGTTCACCTTCGTCTGGAAATCTTCCCAAGTAAAATCAGAATCATGAGTGTCGGGCATGTTGATCGAGAGATAGTATCTGACTGCATCCACATCGTATTTTGAAAGAACGGATGGGATGTCAATCGCTCCTCCGCGGCTCTTCGACAGTTTGCCGCCTTTGAACATGAGATATTCATTCGCAGGGATATCGTATGGGAGGTTCAGACCGCCTATGCCTATCAGTATCCCCGGCCAGATGATGGAATGGAAGGGGATGTTGTCCTTTCCGATGAAATAATAATGTTTTGTGTTCGGATCCTTCCAGTATTCTTCCCAAAGATCCGGTTTCCCGACATTCTTTGAGTATTCGATCGAAGCGCTCAGATATCCGATGACGGCCTCGAACCACACATAGATGACCTTGTCCTCCCAGCCGGGAAGAGGTATGGGGACTCCCCAGGACATGTCCCTTGTTATCGCCCTGTCGTGAAGCCCGTCCTTAAGCCAGTTCGCTGTGAACGCTTTGACGTTCGGCCTCCAGTAATCTTTGCTGTCGATGAAATCCGTCAATTGATCGTTAAATGCGCTGAGCCTTAGGAAGAACTGGTTGGATTGTTTCACTACGGGTTCGCCTTTGCAGTGTATGCACCTCGGTTTGATCAGATCGCCGGGTTCGAACGTGGTCCCGCACTTGTCGCACTGATCGCTTCTCGTATCTTCCTTGCCGCATTTCGGGCATGTTCCCTCCACATACCTGTCGGGAAGGAACTTCTGGCATTTTTCGCAATAATATTGGTCTGTCAGCTTTTCGTACAAATAGTCTTTTTTGAGGAGATCGTTGAATATGTTATGCACCACTTCAAAGTGGTTGGCACAGTTGGTCTTTGTGAAAAGTGAATATTGAATGCCCATATCCTCTATCGCTTTCTTGTTTATCTTGTGATATCGGTCAGCCACGGCGTCGGGTGTGGAACCTTCCTTTTCCGCAGTGACGGTGATCGGTGTGCCGTGCTGGTCTGAACCGCCCACAACCAATACCTCATTCCCGATGAGACGGTTGTACCTGCCGAATATGTCAGGGGGGAGCAGCGAACCTGCCACGTGCCCCAGATGGATCGGCCCGTTCGCATACGGCCAAGCGATGTTGATACATATCTTTGACATTTGAACCAGTGACTCCAATGCCGACGACGATAATAAAGATGTTGGGTATCAGTATGGGATGTCGCCTTCGGCGTAAATGATGGATTTTCCGTCCTTCTTTGCGGCATCCTTTAAGATCACGTAAGCCCAGTAGCCCATAAGGATGCTTCCGAATATCTCCACGATGCTCAGCGCCCACCACATCGATGTCAGCGTCCCGATGCCGTATGTCGTAATCAGGAATCCTATGGCCAGAGATCCGTTCCTTATGAAAGTCGACAACAAAGATATCTTCGAACGAGCAAGCGACTGCAATAACGACGATCCGACATATATCAGCGCCATTATCGGGATGAAGGTAGCGAAGATGTACATCATTATCACCATGTCGCTGTGCATCTGAGCTGGTTCCACAAGATCGTTCGTGAAGAGCGTTGCTATCGGACCTGCCAGAGCGACCATTGCAACAGTTAGGATCGTAAGAAGGATCAGACTCATCTTCACAGCATAGACGTACGATTGCCTGATCATATCATATCTCTTCATTCCGAACTCCGCCGAACACGACGAGATTATGGCTCCGCCCATTGCCTGGGCGGGGATCACGATCAAACCTATCACTCTCCATGTTGCCGTGTATATCGCCATCACATCGTTTCCTCCGATCAAGATCACGCAGCCGTTGAATGCTATGTTGAATATTCCCATGACCATGAACTCGGCTGACTGCGGAACTCCGACGAATAATATTGTTTTCCAAGCTTTGATGTTCAGCTTCAAGTTCTCTTTTTTGAACTTAATGAACATTCTGTTGTCAAAGAAATACCAATAGACCCCCGCGAGGAATGAGACCCCGAAACCGATCGATGTGGCCCATCCCGCGCCAGCTACTCCCAGGTTCGCAACGTAGATGAGGATCGGATCCAAGATTATAGTAGTGACGGCTCCCAGGACCAGCATGTACATGGATTTCCTTGCCGCACCCTCTCCTCTCATGATTCCTGACATCACATTCGCTAACAATATCAAGACAAATGAAATGTAAATGGGAGTCGCGAATGCGACAGATGAGTTTATCGTGCTTCCTGCGCCGATGAGTCCCAGTAACGGTCTCGATGTAAGCAGCAACAGAGGCGTTAATACAACAGCGACCGCCAAACATAACAACAACGACTGCATGGCTATCAAATTGGCAGAATCTGCCTTTTTCATGCCGATCTTCCTTGCGATCGCCGCAGATGTTCCCACGGCAAGGCCTGCACCTATGCCGGTGAGGATGATGTACATGGGAGAGACCAATCCGATCGCGGACAACGCATCGCCGCCGAGCGCGGTGACCCAGACGCTGTCGGCGAAAAGGCTTCCCTGTTGTGCCAGAAGTGCGATGGCGATCGGAATAGAGAAAGCTACAACTGCTTTCTTCGGATCTCCGAGTAGAACATCCACTCCCTTCGTCGCCGTCCCATCCATGACGCGTGATTTTACAATAAGTATATTGATTTATCTCTTTGAAAAAAGAGATTTCTCAAAGCCACAATTTTATTTGCGGTCTGGGAAGATCCTATAATGGTATACCAAATATGCCGCCACGAGACTAAAGACGATCATTGCAAGAACGATCCCAGTCCCCATTATTTTTTCGACGCGGTTGTTTATGACCCAATCGACGTTGCCGTTATCGTCATATTTCACAAGAACATCATAGGTATTCCCCCAAAACCCCGGATAGGTTCCATCTGCGCTCGCGGGAGCGGAGATGCCTCCGACAACAATTCCACCGGACACCACAGCCACATATTCGAACTCATCAGAACCCCGGCCACCGTAGATCTTGCTCCAAATAATATCTCCGTCTTCGCTGAATTTGACGATGGTCGCATCCGACCCCCCACCTTTCGCAGGAATATCTCCCCATATCCCTTCACCGAATGAATATTTGCTCACCTCGCCTACTGCGATGAACCCGCCCGGAACGGCGGCGACAGCGTTGAAATCGTCGGGTATTTGTGTATCGAATCTGCTTTGCCACATCATATTCCCGTCATAATCGAATTTTTTCATTACTTTGTTGTTAACGGCAACGAAACCGTTCGATATCGGGGCCATTGAACGGATCTCTGTTTCGGATGGGACATATTTTTGCCAAAGCACATTTCCGTTCCGGTCGAATTTGATGAACGTCATACCCGGTTCGAGCGGTGCTCTTCCCCCATCTATTGGGATCATTGTAGCTTCGACGATGACAAAACCGTCGGCGACCGCGGCGAATGATAGAAGATAATTTCCCTTATCCGGCTTAAAATCGTTCTGCCAGATAATATCACCCGAGTCGTCGAACTTGATCATTGACCTTATGTCGGCTGCAACGAAACCGTCATCAACAGCAATTATGTCGGTGTAAAATGCTCTCGGGTCATCGAATGTTCTTTGCCACACGAGATCTCCTTTGAGATCGAATTTCGCATATGTCGAACCCACTGCGACAAACCCATCCTCTGCGACGACCGCAGAGCAGAACCAACCATGCCCAAGACTGCATAGTTCCTTATGCCATACTGCCCCTCCCGCACGGTTCAGCTCTAAGATATTAGTTCCCACAACGGCGTAGTCATTTAGGTGTGCTACCTCTGAGCGGGGAGAGTTTGCGGCTTCACTGTTCTCTTCGAGCTCGGCAAACGGCACAGACATCATCAGTGCCAGCAGCGAGAAAACGCCTAATGCCACGCATACTTCCTTCTTTTGCATCCTCTCCTCCACCGCATCAGTTCGCTCTCATGATAGAGATTACATTTGAATATGACTTTTTCATATAATATTACATTCATCTGTTTGTAGCTCACTGTATGGTCAGATATTTATGAGAATGAGACAGACTATGAATATCTGCACAATCAGGAACACAAGAGCAACTGCGGGCACCAACATATCTATGTTCTTTGGGTTTTTCGGGGCTTGACCCTTTTCTTTAGCAACAAGACGGATCGTCGGCATACCCAGATATAATAAACCGCACATTATCAAGGAGACCGCCGGTATGCAGAATAATGCGAACAGACCGAGTCCGCTCCATTTTTCCGACCGAGAAATGTATGGGTATTATGTCAGGAAGAAATGGGAAGATAACAAAAGATAATGCAAACGTAATTAGGACGATGACCAGACCTATTTAGGGAACAGTCATCTTCATACAAACAATACGTAAACTCATTAAATAAAGTTGTTCAAAATTTTTCAAAGCACCCTACTTCACCTAAAGATTAAAATCGAACCTCATAATAATCCGCATTATGCGTATAGCCGCCGTGTTGCACGACAGGTGTCAGAATCGTAAGTGCAACAAAGAATGTTTGAAGTTCTGCCCATTAGTAAGAACGGGAGTAGAATGCATTACGTTCAACGAACGCGGAAAACCGATCATCTCCGAAGCACTATGCCAGGGTTGCGGCATATGTGTGAACAAATGCCAGTTCGAAGCGATCAAGATCATCGGCCTTGCCGATGAACTCAAAGGAGAGATGGTGCACCAGTACGGCGAGAATACGTTCAGACTTTACAGGCTGCCGGTACCGAAGAAAGGCATCATCACCGGAATACTCGGACCGAACGGCATCGGTAAGACCACCGCCATTAAACTCCTATCAGGGATAGAGGTCCCCAACCTCGGCAGATATGAGAAACCCCCATCAAAAGAAGAGGTGCTGCAGCGCTTCGCAGGTATGGAAATATATGATCATCTGAAGGCTCTTTATTCGGGGAATGTTAGGGTCTCGATGAAACCGCAATATGTGGACAAACTTCCCCAGAGCGTAAAGGGGGTTGTAAGGGACCTCTTGGGCAAAGTTCAGGAAAGGATGAACATTGAAGAGGCTGCAAAACTCTTCGAACTGACCGAGGTCCTCGACCGCGAACTTACGAAATTGTCCGGCGGTGAGCTCCAGAGGCTGGCGGTGGCCGCCACCATAATGAAAGAAGCGGATATCTACTTCTTCGATGAGCCGACCTCCTATCTGGATATATACCAGAGAGTAAGGATCGCAAGGATCATAAAGGATCTCAGCGTCAATAAACAGGTCATTGTCATAGAACACGACCTGGCCATTCTCGATTACCTCGCCGATAATGTGAACATTGTCTATGGCTCAGAGGGCGCTTACGGTGTGTTCACTCTGCCAAGGCAGGTAAGGACCGCCATTAACGTCTATTTGGACGGTTATCTCCCGGAGGAGAACATAAGGTTCAGGGACAGGCCGATAGAATTCTTTTCATCGCCTCCGAGAGCGGAATGGAACACCCCTGACCTCGTTGAGTTCGACAGCGTCGAAAAGGATCTCGGAGGGTTCAAACTTACTATCGGCAGGGGAGCGGTGAAGATCGGGGAGTCTGTGGGGATAGTCGGTCCGAATGCGACCG
>JGI20166J26741_11482363_pt1 | contig 13008 bp, 8 predicted proteins | sample TergutCu122P5_FD_26741 | JGI IMG/M metagenome (IMG submission 26741)
GCAAAATTTTGAATGAAAAACCGGGTTTCGGCAAGCTCAGCAGACAAAGAAAAATAGATGCAGTCGGATAGTTATCAATTAGTTAAGTATTTATACCTTTGTAATGAATTAAAAATGAAAACGGACCATGTCTGTCATCTATACAGTGACAGACTTTTTTGTTAAAAACATTAACGCTCGTTTTTCATGAGGTGTCTCCACTTCGCTTCGCTCCGGTCGACATGACGGTGGATTAAAAATTTTTCCTCAAATAATCGTTAAATTCAAAAAAAATTCATAGCTTTGTAAGTTATAAATTCAGATAGTTCTATCTAAATAAATGTTGTGTGCTATGAGTAAACTTCTTGACTCGGAACGTCTTGAGAATGAAAACGTATCCGAAGAAATTAAAACTTCTGCTATTTCGGAAGAAAATGCGGAAAAATCTGTTGACGTCAATACTGACGAGAGTGTTAATGTTGAATTACCGGTTGAACAAGTTGCCGAAAACCCGGTTGAACAAGTCCCTGTAACCGAAGCTCCTGCGGAAAATCCCATTCCGCCGGAAACTTTACCTGAAGAGCCTGAAGAGAATGTGGAAATCTCCGACAAAGAAGAGAAAGAAGAGTATGAGTTGATGACCGAACCGGAAGCACAGGAGATAGACGAACCGTCTGAATTAAGTACGGTCGATATTAAAGAAATCGAAAAATTGGATAAGATGCAACTTGTTGAACAATTGGCAGAAGCTATTCAACAAGATATTACCAATTCTGTTAAGAGTAAAGTAGAAGCTTTGAAACAAGCTTTTTATAAACTGAAAAAATTTGAAACGGACGAAGCCCAAGAGACTTTTGTTGCTGAAGGTGGGCTTCCGGAAGAATTTAAAGCAGCAGTCGATGCCACCGAAGAAAAATTAAAAGAATTGTTGGCTGTTTTCCGTGAGAAAAAAGCGGTTTTAGCAGCTAAGATTGACAAAATAAAAGAAGAAAATCTGCTTCAGAAAAAAGCAATTATTGAAAAACTGAAAGAATTAATCGAGAGCAAAGATGATTTCTATAAAGTTTACAATGAATTTCGTAAACTTCAACAGCAGTGGAAAGAAATCAGACAAATTCCGCAATCGGCAATCAACGATTTATGGAAAGATTATCAACATTATAGTGAAAAATTCTATGATTTGTTGAAAATCAACAATGAAATGCGGGATTACGATTTCAAGAAGAATCTGGAACTAAAACAAGGGCTTATCGACTCTGTAGAAAAATTAGATAACGAAAAAGACGTTATCTCTGCTTTTTATCAATTACAGAAATTTCATCAGGAATGGCGTGAAATCGGGCCGGTTGCAAAGGAACAGCGGGAAGAAATCTGGTCGCGTTTCAAAAAAGCTTCTTCTGTGATTAATAAAAAGCATCAAGACCATTTTGAGTCTTTGCGGGCGCTCGAACAGCGAAATCTGGAAGAAAAAACTGCCATTTGTGAAGAAATGGAAAGCATTGATTATTCAAAGCTTACGACTTTCAAGGAATGGGACGAACAAAACAAACGGGTTCTTGAACTGCAAGAAAAATGGAAAACCATCGGTTTCGCTCCGAAAAAAAGCAATGTAAAAATATTTGAACGTTTCAGAAAAGCCTGCGACCTGTTTTTCCAAAACAAAAGCACTTTCTACAAAGGCATTAAAGAAACAATGGATGTGAATCTGGAGAAGAAAAAAGCGCTTTGCGAACAAGCCGAAGCTTTGAAAGACAGTCAGGATTGGAAAGAAACTTCCGACAAAATGATTACTTTGCAAAAAGAATGGAAATTAATCGGCCCGGTTTCAAGAAAGTTCTCCGATGCAGTATGGAAACGTTTTATCAGTGCCTGTGATTATTTCTTTGAACAAAAAGGCACCCATTTTTCTTCTCAAAAATCGGAAGAAGTTGAAAACCTGAAAAAGAAAAAAGAGATTACTAAAAAAATCAATGAAATTGATGTGGAATTGCCTGTCAATGAAGCCATTTCGCAAATTCGCGAATTAATGGCCGAATGGAATAAAATCGGTTTTGTGCCTTTCCGTGAAAAAGATAAGATTTATAAAGAATATCGTGCTGCGGTGGATAAACACTTCGACCGTTTGAAGATAGACGAATCGGAAAGACGTTTGCAGTCTTTCAAATCCAATTTGAACGATATTTCTTCCGGCGAGAGATCAAAGAACAAGCTTTTGGGTGAACGTGAAAAATTAATGCGTACTTACGAAAGACTGAAAAGTGACATTCAAACTTACGAGAACAACATCGGCTTTTTGTCTGTTTCATCGAAAGGCGGAGGTGGTTTGGTGAAAGAAATGAATCGGAAAATAGAGAGCCTGAAAGAGGAACTGAACCTCATTGTCAAAAAGATAGAAGTTATCGACGAAAGTTTTGAGAAATAAACCGTAGGGGCAAGGCGTGCCTTGCCCTTACAATCGGGCAAAGCGCGCTTTGCCCCTACAATTATCCCATAAACATGAAAATAGGAATCTTATCTTCCGGCGGAGACTGCCCGGGGATAAATGCGACAATTCGGGGAGTTGGCAAAACAGCTCTCAACCATTTCGGAATGGAGGTGGTGGGTATTCGTTATGGTTTTCAAGGCTTACTTAGCAAAAATTATACGCCCTTGGGTGACAAAAAGTTATCCGGATTATTAAGTTTAGGTGGAACTATTTTGGGTACTTCGCGGGAAAAACCTTTCAGACAAATGTTAGAAAAAGGTGATGACGAAAATCCTAAAATGATTATCAAGAATTACAAAGCCTTGGGACTTGATTGTTTGGTTTGTATTGGCGGAAATGGTACCCAAAGAACTGCTTATATGATTTCTCAACTTGGATTGAATGTAATCGGAATACCCAAAACCATTGATAATGATGTATTTGGAACGGACATCTGTTTCGGTTTCGATTCGGCAGTGCACATTGCAACGGAAGCCATTGACCGCTTGCATTCCACGGCTTCATCCCACAACCGTGTAATGGTTATCGAATTAATGGGACATAAGGCCGGTTGGATTGCTCTTCATGCAGGAATGGCTGGAGGAGCCGATGTTATTCTTTTACCTGAATTGGGTTGCGACATCAATGAAGTGAACAAAACTATCCTGAAACGAGCAAAAAGAGGTAAATTTTATTCGATTGTAGTGGTAGGAGAAGGCCTGAAATTAAACGGAATTGAAGGAAATGTAGCTTCTCGTCTCTCCAAACAAATCTATGCCGGAACAAAAATTGAAACGCGTGAAACTGTTTTGGGGTATGTTCAAAGAGGCGGTAGTCCTTCCGCTTTCGACCGTAATTTAGCCACTCGTCTGGGCGGTTATGCTACCGAGTTGATTTCTAAACATAAATTTGGCCGAATGGTTTCTATCGTCAATGGTCAAATTACTTCTCTGCCTTTGGAAAAAGTTGCAGGAAAAACAAAATTAATTACTCCCGATAATGATTTGATTTTGCAGGGTGAAAGGATGGGGATTTCTTTTGGGGTATAAATGACTATCTCGGCCTGTGTTTATTTATAACTCAACAACCAATCAATAATATTTACCGATTTGATGCCTTTTTGGCTGTAATTGAAATTGTCGGCGGTAATTAACAGTTTTTTTTCGGGAATACCTTCAAAAGCGCTTATTTCGCGCTTCATAGTTTCGTCGGAATCAATATGGTAACATACTTGAATATATTCTGTTTCATTATTTTTTTCGGCTACAAAGTCTATTTCGGCATTACGCATTACGCCAATGTTAATTTTATAACCATTTGCAAGCAACTCGTTTGCTACGATACTTTCTAAACGGCCACCAAGATGTTCAAGAATTAAACCGCGTTTCAACTGCAACAAACCCATATCGGCAATATAGTATTTTTCAAGCGTTGCAAAAACATTTTTCCCTTTAACATCATAGCGATTAACTTTTGTGAATAACAACGATTCAACAATATATTCAACATGATTGTATAAGGTTTCTGCTGAAACGCTACGACTTTGCGATTTTAGGTATTTTGAAATCGTATTGGCAGAAAAAATGCTTCCCGTGTTTTCGAGAAGAAATTGAATAATGTTATTCAATAGATTTATATCTCTTATTTTCTTACGAATTACTATATCGCGCAAAATAATCGTATCAAAAACATCTTGCAAGTATTTTTGTGCTTCAGTTTCTGTTTTGAATACAAACCGACCCGGTAAACCACCCCATTTCATATAATCCTCAAACGCCGCTTTATGGTCGGTTTCTCCTGTAATCCGTAAAACTTCTTCAAAAGTAAAGGGTGTAATCAGAAATTTCACATAACGTCCCGACAAATGTGTGGCAAGTTCGCCGGAAAGCAAATGAGCATTAGAACCAGTGATAAAAATACTGATATTCCCTCTTGCTCGCAACGAATTGACGGCAAGTTCAAAATCACTGACTAATTGTATTTCGTCGAAAAAAACAAAGTATTTTTCATCCTTTTTTACAAGAGAGGTAATATGTTCATGCAAATCTTTTGCCGTTTTCAAATGAGCAAATTCAAACAGTTCAAAATTGATAAATATAATATGTTCATTATCAATTCCTTTTCCAGAAAGTTCAGCGGCAATTTGCGAGAGTAAAACCGATTTTCCGCAACGGCGAATACCGATTATCACTTTTACCAAGTCCATTATTTCGTAAAATGGACGAATGGGTTTAAGAAAAAAATCGCGTGTTATCATATTGTTTTCTTTCTACTATACTTTAAAAAACTACGCAAATATAATTAGTTTTTTCGGTATAGCAATAAAAACTTGATAAAAAATGTGCATGTTTTTGTATATTAGAAGCAAATTAAGCAGTAGCTGCTTTCTGTGACTTTTTACTTGTAACCTTTTTCGCCCCCGCTTCCAGTTCCTTTTTCAATTTCTTAATCTCCTCTTCCTGATTAAGAATCGTCGTAAGTAGAGCATTCAATTCCTCATTCTCAATATTCTCAGGGAACTGCCTTTGTACCCGGTCGATGAAATCACTTAGGACGTTCATATAATTGTTGAAGGCATCGTAAGCATTTTCGTAAGGACTATATACGCTTGGACCGGAGAAAAGCTTGGTACTCATGAAATTAAAGTGGTCGCTGGCCTGCAAGTAATCCCAGTCTTGCAGGATTCGCCGGTCTCTCGTCATGCGGACGCGCTCGCCAATTCCGTATAATTTGGCTATGGCTTCCCGTTGCAATATATTTCCCGTCCACGAACTGATATCTTTTTCTTCACCCGACCACGAATAAGGATAAGGTACCACTAATTCTCCGGTCGGTTTCAATACATTTATTATTTCTGAAGGAGTGGAAAATCCGATTCCTTTGGCCAGGGCAAAGCGCGGAATGGCTTTGAAAAACTCGAAAATACCTGTTTCGACAGGTTGCAAACTACCCAAAACTTCGTAATTTAACCCGATAGTGAATAGTTGTTCTGATTCAGGTGTCGAGGCTATCCAATTGACTAATTTGTCCGAAACCAAAGGATATTCACTCCAGTCGTAATTTGAAAAACGGAACGATATGTCATCGCTGTATTTCATGTTACGCACCAATAACTTCAATTTAGGACAAGCCGCGGAAGTGTATAGATAATTCGGACTTTTCCAACCTAACACATGTTTAGCGCCTTCCGCCATCATCGTTTTATAACCCATGGCATACACCAGTTCGGCGATTTCATCCGAATAAATCAATTCCGTATTGCGGAAAACTTTCGGTGTTTGCCCGAACAAAAGTTGTATTTTTTCAGAGTGTCTACGGACCTGATTCTGGAATTCTTCCGGATCTTCCAAAGAAGCGAGCGAATGATCATAAGTTTCCGCCAAGAACTCTACGCAACCGGTTTTAGCCAATTCTTTGAAACCGTCGATTGCTTCGGGGACGTATATTTCCAACTGTTCCAAAGCAACTCCGGAAATAGAAAACGTTACTTTGAATTTTCCTTGATATTCTTTTATCAAATCCAGCAACATAGCATTGGCAGGAAGATACGAGCGGTCAGCGATTCCACGGATAATATCTTCGTTGGAAAAGTCATCATAATAGTAATGGTCGCTTCCAATGTCAAAAAAGCGATAACGTTTCAACCTAAACGGTTGATGAACTTGAAAATAAAAACAAATAGTCTTCATAAACAAAACTTTTTTGTTAGCGTACAAAGGTAAAAAATAATTTTCAATTTTCAATTTTCAATTTTCAAAACCTTCAATTCCCCCAATCCATCTTATCCCGGAAATTGCTGCTCTGCTGATATTTCAAATCCTTCAGAAGCGAAGAAGCTACGGCAATTGTGAAGTTGTAAGATTGGAAAGGTCCTATGGGAATGATAGTGGCAGTCATTTGCCAACAGTGCATTCGTCGGGTAACATTGCATGTCATCGTGGCAAATTGCCTGATGTCAAAATTATAGGAAGTAGAAAAAGAAAAATCCCATCCTTTGGTTGGGCTGATATTTCCCGAAAGACTTAAGGTTTGGGCAAACCGATAGTCAAATTCCTTTTTCTTTACGTTAAATGCACCATATCCGTATGAGAGAGAATAATTGAGAGATAAATTCCATGGGATATTCAGCAAAAGGTAGCCGTCTTCATCGTATTTGCCTTCCGTTTTTTTCTTTTTTAGCAAAGAGCCGGATTCCTGTGGGTTGTTATCGTTTGGATTGTTCAACAAGTTTCCTTCTTCATCCTCATCCGATAAAGAATTTCCATCTGCGTTCGTATTGTTTTTTTTGGTATCTTTATTTTCTCCTTTTCCGAACCATTTTTTAAGGGCGTCATTATTAAGGGTAAGCGGATAACCTATCGTAGTTCCCATAAACCGGCCGATTCCTCCTCCATGAGTCCATCGCAGTTTATTGATATGATGTCCGTATGCGTCATACTTATAAACATCAAAATATCCGCTCAGATTTAAAGTTTGACCCAATATCTTGAGGCGGATAGAAGCGTTCAGATTCGTCCAATTCAAAGAGTCGGCCAAGAAATCATAATTCGTCCTCAAGGATAAATCATCAATAATACTGATTTTCCGGGTTGAATCGGTTCCGGCAATGGGAATTTTCCCTTCCAAATTGTTGCTGACGGCAAAGCTGATAACCGCGGACTTACCTCTGTTCGGCACTCCTAAACGAGTATCAAAAAGTGGATAAGATATGGTATCCGATCTCGTTCCGTTTTGGACTATGGCGCTACCATAATAGTTGCCCCAAGTGGATAAATCCGGCGAGCCTGAAAAACCCACAGAAGGTGTAAAGACATGGCGTATCTGAACCCCTTTTGTCCATTTACCAAGTATAGACCAGGGTTTATACATGCCGTACAATTTCGTATTAATGCTGACACCCCCGCTAAACTGGTTGTGAATCCACTGAAAACTACGTAGTGCCAAAGTGTCGATAACTGTACGCCGCATGGTTGTATCGTAGGTCATCCTATCCGTATAACTCATAGTTGCTGCATAGGTAAAAGAAGGGTTGATTGTGATGTATTTCATTAAATTAAAAGAAGAGGATACCGGAATATTATGAGTCATTTTGTTGTTCCAATCTTTCAGGAAATTCATTTTCTTGGAAAATTCATATTCTTTTATATTGCCGCTACTGTTTGTAAAATTACCGGTATAACTCATGTAAATTTTCTCGTACCATTTTTGATCGCCGACTTGTTCTCTCCTCTTAAAAGGGTAAATCTGGCTCAAGGTAAATGCTACGTTAGGAAACGAAATATTTAAAGTCGTATCTCTCGAAACCTGGTTGATGGAAAAATTGGTATTGATGGAAAATGGTTTGGTCGGATGCCTGTAACTGTAAGTTATATTCGACGACTTTGTATTTTGAGAACGTTTTTGGGGATCATAAAACTGCTCAATATTGTTTATGCGGGATTGGCTGGTGGAAAAATCGACATTGGTGCTGAAAGTAGAAAACGGATTGGCTTTCGAATCCTGGGTATGTGTCCATGACAGCCGCATATCTTGCGTCCGGCTGTAATCGGAGTTTGGTAGGAACTTTGTATCTTTATCCCCCATAATTGTCACGATATAGTTTGCACTGAAATTGCCGGAAAATTTGTATCTCTTCCGGTAGGTTGAAGAAGTGTTTAGTCCCCAGGAACCTTTTGTGAAAATATCTCCGGTCACCGTCAAATCCATGTAGTCGCTAAGGGCAAAGTAATAACCGCCTCGCTGCAAAGAGAAACCGCGCGTCATTTCATCACCGAAAGTAGGTATGATAATCCCCGAAGAATATTCTTTCGAAAAAGGGAAGAAACCGAAAGGAATCGCTAACGGTAAAGGGACGTCTTCCACAACCAAATAGGCAGGCCCCGTTACCACGTTTTTCCCCGGCCTGACTTTGGCGCGGGTCATTTGCAAATAGTAATGCGGATGGTCGTGTTCATCGCAAGTGGTGTATTTACCGTTCAGCATATTCAGGTCTTCGTTCGACATTCGCTTGGTTGTTCCGGCAGTGACGTATCCTTCCCCTTGCTGGGTGATGACGTCGTGAATATACATTTTTTTAGTCTTGAAGTTAAAATGCAGCCGTTTCATTTCATATTGCGTATCCCCTTCTTTGAAAACCGGATATCCGAATTCCGTTCCCACAGAATCCAAACCGTAGGTGGCATACATCAGGCTGCTGTCGGCATTTAATTCTATATATTCGGCGGTCAGTTCACGCGCTTGTTGTGTCACTTTTGCTTCTCCGTAAAGGTAAAACATGTTTTTCCCGTTGAGAATCAAAACTATCGAGTCTTTAGCATGAGACTGAATCGGCGCGTCTATTGCATTTGAATGTTGTATGGTATCTTTTTTTACCTTGATGGTATCTTTTACTGCTATGGCAATGGAATCATTTGCCTTCGCAGGAGTTGAATATTTTGCCATGTCTTGCGCTCCTGCCATCTGTACGACAAAAAGCAGGGACAAAAAAATCATCCATAAACCATAATGACCTTTATTTAACATGCAAAACTTTTCATTAAGCTATAAACATCTCACACCATTCATCAAATTTATTTACCGAATCCGTTCCGTATTTTGCCAGATGAGTTCTGACCTTGTCTATCGTTTTCTCCTTATTGGGATGGGTTTTGGAAAAGAATTTATCGGCAAAACAAATCAGTTGTTCTTCCAAACTCACCGGAACCATATCTCGTTGCGGAAGTGGAAGATTGCTCTCTATAATGTATTCTTTACTCAATCCGGTGCCGGTGTGTCTTTCACACACCAAAGCATGTAAAGGCAAATCTTCAGCTTTCAGCAGGTCGCTTCCCAAATATCCGTGACAAATATACGGAAACTCCCCAAAACAATGAATTTCAGGGGCATTTGTTTTAAAAATACCTATATCATGCAGAATAGCCGCTTCATAAATAAATATCTTGTCCAAATTCATTTCGGGATGGATTTGAGCAATGGCTAAGGCTTTATCCGCAACTGCAAAACTGTGACTTATCAAGATTTTACGCAAATCATTATTTTTAGGGTAATATTTGTGTATAATATCTGTTGGTATCATCTCCTTGATTCTTTTTTGACGTCACAAAGATAGAAAATAATACGTTTGGATGCAGAAAATATATGAATATTCAAAATAATTAATGTAATTTTGCCATCGGATTAAAAAATGATAAAACTTTGAACAGGTTTTGCTTTATACTGTTTTTTATTCTTCTTTTTTTTGTATTTCCGCTGCATGCCGATACGAACGGTAATCCTTTTGTGCTGGTAATCGACCCCGGTCATGGCGGAAAGGCTACCGGCGCCATCGGAAAACGGGGAAAAGAAAAAGATATCAATCTGGCTGTAAGCAAACTGGTGAAACAATACATTTCGGAAGCGCATCCGGATGTCAAAATTGTCATGACGAGAACGCGGGATGTGGCTGTCGATTTGGATGAGCGCGCCGATATGGCGAACAAAGTGAATGCCAACTTATTCATTTCTATCCATTCCAATTCGATTCGTAAAAATCACCAACTCAATGGTTGTGAAGTTTATACGTTCGGACTTTCAAGAAGTGAAGAAAATTTGGAGGTGGCGAAAAGGGAAAATTCGGTTATCTTATTGGAAGACAATTATAAAGAGAAATATGAAGACTTTGACCCTAATTCCTCGGAATCATACATTATCTTTGAATTTATGCAAAATAAATTTGTGGAACAAAGTGTAGATTTCGCAACCATGGTTCAGAAGCAATTAGTCAAGACTGCTCATCGGGAAGACTTAGGAGTGAAGCAAGCCGAATTTTTGGTTCTCCGAAAATCAACCATGCCGAGAATTCTGATTGAACTTGACTTTATCAGTAACCCCGAAGCGGAGCAATTTATGCTCAGTAAAGAAGGGCAGGAAACTTTGGCACACTCCATTTGCAATGCTTTTACCGAATATAAAAAAGATTTTGACCGGAAAACTACGGCGCAAACGGAATCCGATACACATCAACAGCGTTCAAAAAAGGATTTATAAATATACATTCGTATGAAGAAAGTTTTTTCTAAAGAATTCATGATTGGCTTAGTTACGGCAATCAGCCTGATTATTCTTTATGTAGGAATTAATTACCTGAAAGGCATCAATGTGTTCAAACCGACTAATCATTACTTTGTCAGAATGCCGAATGTCAATGAGTTGCATCTATCGAGTCCCGTGTATATCGACGGATTCAAAGTCGGCGTAGTGAACTCGATTGATTTTCATTTCGATAGCAGAAATTTCATCACGGTAGAAGTCAATTTGGATAAGCAAATGCGGGTTCCAACCGGAAGCTATTTTGAATTGAAATCCGGTTTTACTTCAGGGGCTTCCCTGGATTTACATCTCAATAAATATGTGGAGACCTTTTACTCCATAGGCGATACCATAGAAGGTACTTCGGCACAGGGACTGATGGACCGGGCTTCCAACACTATACTTCCTCAGGTTGAAAGTATTCTTCCCCGCTTAGACAGCATTCTGCAAGGCATACAAATGATTGTGAGCCACCCTGCACTTGTGAAGTCTCTGGAGCATATTTCGGCATCAACCGCTGCGTTGGAAAGTTCTTCGCGACAGCTTAATCAAATTCTTTCGAGAGACCTTCGCCCGATGTTGACGAATCTGAATCAAACTACGTCCGATTTGACTGTTTTTAGCGGCAAAGTCAAACAATTGGATTTTGATTTGACCATGAATAAAGTCAACAGCACTTTGCAAAATATTGATCAATTATCAAAGCAATTGAACAACCAGAATAGTTCATTGGGATTACTATTGAATGACAGATCTTTATACGATCGTTTGGATTCGACAGCTTCAAATGCTTCTCAACTATTATTAGATCTGAGGTTAAATCCAAAACGATATGTGCACTTTTCCGTCTTTTGATTTTTTTGTTAAAAAAGACAATAATTTAGATTTTGTCTAAACAACGAAAAAAGAAAAAATAATGAAAAATAGCATACAAAATACCTATCCTATAAACCAATTAAAGCAATAAAGAGTTGTTGTTTTCAGATGAGAATAAATAGATTTTATTTGTCTAAATAAATGTTAATCAGTATTTTGCATAAATAAGAGTCGGAATCCATTTAACCTGTTGAGAAACAAGCTGTAAAAATCAAATTGAGAAAAACAAGTAAAAAAGGATTTTTTTATTTCCTTTTTTTTTCTAAAATTTGCATTCAGTTTCGATAACCCTTAAGGGTAAAAAAACACACACTTTAAAATTAAAATATAAAATTGTAAAAAACTGACAAAAGTGGAATCATACAAAAGTATTTGGGATAATTGCATGGATATTATCAAGGACAATGTCAGTGATAAAGCCTTTCAGACATGGTTTGCCCCCATTATTCCGATTAAATACCAGGACAATGATTTCACGGTTCAGGTTCCAAGCCATTTCTTCTATGAATATTTAGAGGAACATTATGCGGACTTAATTTATGCGAGTCTATCAAGAATAACCGGAAAAAATCCGATGCTTTATTACCGGATTATAGTAGACCAATCCGATAAAAAAGGAGGCGGCACCATATTACAGAGTGAAAGACCTTCTCCGGTAAGTGAAGTAAAGAAGACGGCAACTCCACTGAACAAGTCTCCCAATGGGCTGGTACCCGCAGCCGAGTGGAATCCCAATTTGAATCCGCGTCTTACCTTTCACAATTTTTTTGAAGGAGAAAGCAATTTATTGGCGCGGACGGTAGGAGAAAGTATCTGTGAAAAAAATCTTGGGAAAACATTTAACCCGCTTTTTATTCACGGATGTTCCGGAGTAGGGAAAACCCATCTCTGCCATGCCATTGGCAACCGGATGGCCGAACGTTTCCCCGATAAGAAAGTCATGTATATTTCTTCACATCTGTTTCAGGTTCAATTTACTGATGCTTCGAGAAATAACGTTTCCAACGATTTTATCAATTTCTACCAGGGAGTCGATATTTTGATTGTAGATGACATTCAGGAATTGGCGGGCAAGGAGAAAACCCAGAATGCGTACTTTCACATATTCAATCATTTGCATTTGCTTGGAAAACAAATTATCCTGACTTCCGATAAGGCGCCGACCGATTTGCAAGGCATTGAAGAACGGCTCATCAGCCGTTTCAAATGGGGCGCTACTACTGAGTTGTTTAAGCCCGACTTGGAACTAAGGAAAAAAATCCTCAGTAATAAAATCAAGCAGGATGGTCTGAAAATTTCGGAAGATATTGTTGATTACATTGCCGAAAATGTGACTGACCATATCCGCGATTTGGAAGGAATTATTACTTCATTGATGGCACATTCGCTGATATGCAATCGCGAAGTTGATTTGGAATTAGCGAAACGTGTGGTGAACAAAGCCGTTAAAATAGAAAAGAAACAGATTACGGTGGAAAAAATCCAAGATATAGTCAGCAATTATTTCAAAATTGATTTGAAGGATATTCACTCCAAGTCCCGCAAAAGAGAAATCGTTCAAGCGCGGCAAGTAACCATGTTTTTATCGAAGAAATATACGGATTATTCCTTTTCTCACATTG
>JGI20166J26741_11482474_pt1 | contig 13004 bp, 14 predicted proteins | sample TergutCu122P5_FD_26741 | JGI IMG/M metagenome (IMG submission 26741)
GATGGTCATTATAGGCCGAAACATGTAGTTTCATTATTAGAATATAACATCTTTCTAAACTAGTTGTGTTGATTGACTACACTTTCCTCCCTCTCATTAGGATTCAGTTTATGGAAGGTCTGAGTATTTTCTCTTTATCACTGTTTCTACACTGGCTGTAGTTTCCACACAGCCTACTATGCAAAGGGTATTAGGCGATCTTTCCATGAGTAAAAGCAGCAAAGACATAGTACCATGGTCAGTGCACAGAGTTATACCTCCTGTCTGCCCTGTGTTTTTAGGGTGTAATGTGTATTTAAGCAGAACTTAATTTGAAAATTAATAGTGACACTATTCCAAAGTGAACAGAATTTTGTTCTTGGACTGGTCACTTTACAAACCATAAATATAATTTCCTGCCAGATTGTAGACACTTTTCCAGACTTGTGGAAGATGTCTGGTGCAATCTGCAACGTCCCTTCTTGATGTGTCAGTTACCACATGCCATATCATCAGTTTGCCTCCAGTAGTGTCCTCACACATACAACATAGACCTCGTCAGCTGCTGTGGGTTTGCAGCCAGCTTCCAGTTTGTATTTTCCACCTTCCCTCCCACCTGCAAAAGCACACATCCATCTGGCAGCAATGCAATATGGCAGAACTTGTTCATCTCATGTTTCCTGTAATCATTTGTGTTGTTGAGCATATCATCCACATGCAACTGGATTTTGATGACGCAGCACTGTTCATAATTCCTGAACATGTGTTTAGGGCACCTCTAAGGGACATGATGATTGACACACCCAAGATTACTGGGAGTGCTCCACAGCACCAATGTTGCCTTTAATCTTCCAATGGCTTTAGTAAATTATGAAATGAAGACCATTAAATTGATAATATCCAAATCCTATTTGTCTTTTGGCCATATCAAGTATGAGAAAAGTTGCTTGATTATTTGAAACAGCATAAGCCAGAGAATTCAGAAGGGTCTTTTTTGTTGTGTGGTATGTCATGTGTGGGTCTGTGTTCAAAATTACTTATGCTGTAGAGTGACATGGGCATATATGCCAGGAGTTTAAAAGTAATTCTCTGGTAATGTAATTCCATTTTTGCAGATGGGATGAAGAATGTTCCCGAGTCAGATTATGACAACTTGGTTTTATTATCCCAATCTGCCCTGCAGTTATGTGACATTAGTATTGGTGAATCTGTTTTAGTCAGTGTGCAGGGAGTGTCCACTGTCAAGATAGCATGGCCAACTTTGGAGAAGAGTCTTGTTTCTGTTCTGTTGACCAGATCAGGTATGTTAATTGTGGTAGTAATTTTTATTACAAAAAGATTTGTAAGATTTTAGGTTCTCATGGTGGTATCAAGTGTATGGTGTGGGTTGTGACACCTTGCAGTTTTGTAAATGAGTACTAACATTTTAGATGAATTTGCTGTCTCCATTTTCAGTAGTTGATGGGGACTGTGTTCTTCTGGGCTCTTATGCAGTGTGTAGTGGTAATTCTAAACTGATGTTTTGGGACAACCTATTGGTCCCAGCTTCAAGGGAAGACCCTTGAATAGCCCAGAAGAGTGCAGTTCTCATCTACTTTGTGGCAGAAGCCTGAAATCAAACATGTTTGATGTTCTGACAGTATATACTCATATTAAGGGTTTGTGGGTAAGTACCTAGTTTTCTTATATAATGAAATATTATCCATATGATGATAAGAATATCTGACATGCATGTTAGAAAGAATTTAACATTGGTCTCCTGAATTTGATGAAAATGTCAGGTTGTTTGGGCCCTTTGACTTGTGGATAGATGGGCCAACATTAGGAAACTGTGCAAGATATGAGATTCTCACAGTGGTGGTGCTGAAGATACATACCTTTTGAGATGTGACACTTTGTCATTGGAGCCACTTGGCCAGTGATGTAGTAGTCATGTCCCACAGCACATTAATGTCTTATAAAATTGATACATCATTTTCATACAGTTATTTCATCACACCTAAAAACATGTTCTGCATTGGTACAAAATAACTTTTGCAGCAATGGATTTGCACTGGGGCAGTAGTTGTGATGGTCATGCGGCAGTGAAGAAGCTGAGTGAGCCTCCTTTGCCGGCTGGTTCAGTGTCTGTTCAGATGACAGAAAAGACGAACACTCCTATCGCAGACCTTGCTGTACTTCTGCAGGGGAGACACAGAAATAGAATCTTAAAAGTAGGAGACAGTCTGCATATGCAACATTATGGTCAGAATCTCAAGTTCATTGTGAAATGTCTTTACCCATTTAAAGGTGCGGAAAATTTGACAGGGAAAACTTGGTAAGGTAACCAACAGTTACACTTTGAGACAACATTGAAAAGTGTGGTTTGTTTATATACAGTGCTTGTATGCTGTATTTTGTATGTGGATTCACATTAATTATTGAGAAGACTTGTCAAACTGCTATATTTCAGACACTAAAGTGTCTTGTTTGTCAATAATTTTATCTGTTTTACCTCTATACTGAAAGTTTGTATTCAGCTAAAAAGATGTATCGTAAATATTATGTCAGATGTGCTTATTGATTTTACAGATGTTGAGCAAATTTTTACTTCAGTTTTGTGTTTCTGTATCTGTACCCTTTACATGTATTTGTAAGGGCCTGAGTTAGAACCATAAAGTTTGTGTGTTTAATCCTTTAATATCTTGTGTTATGCAGATACAGACATTGTGATTTTCCTGTTACAACACTTTCCTAACTTTTGATTTTGTTGTTGGGTATATGTTTGTCCCATGTAAAAGTCACTGTTGTATGTCACACAGACTAATACAAGTAAGATCAAAAGCGGTAATGTAGATAGGACCCATGCAGACCCTGTGGGTCAGGGGGCCACCTCACACGCAGACTTCTACAATTTGTTGTGTGTTCTTTTGTGACTGGATTTTATTCTTCTGATAGAAGGCAGTATTATGGATCCCTGTTGTGAGATCTTGAAGTAACTTCCGTAATACTTACAGGGGGACCTGATCTTTGAGATGCAAGGAGCCCCCACTTATTAAGTAGTGTGAGGTGGGGGGGACAGGCTGAGTGTTTGTGTGTTGTACTGATCAGTAGGCAAGAAATCTGAAACATCAAAGACGGCATTAATTTTCATTTATTAACTTTGTTTAGCACCATATCCTATCCAGTTCTTTGGCATTACTGTAATGCATATATTAATAGTGAATCTAAATTTCAGGCTTGTCACATCATTATGGGAGGTCACCAGAATGTGTTGGTCAGCTTACTGAGGAAATGTATAATCTAAACTTGTCACAAGATGGTGGTTGTAAAGATGAAGTGAATTTATTATATAAAACTGTAGAAGGAACAAAGTGGAATGTTGAGTCAGTTGGGGCTGTAGACCAGAAAGAAAGTTCACAGAATGAGAATAATTACAGTTTAGCATTGGTTGGTGGACTGCAGAATGTAATTGAGGAACTTTGTGAAATGATCCAATTTGCATTAAAGGGTTCACCTCTGTTTCAAGGTATGTATTGCTTTGGAAGTAGACCTTTTACACAACAGTGTCAAAGGAAATGAGTATGCTGAATTTCACTATATGGGAAATTTATTGTACAATAATTTTTGGCAGGGGGATCTTTTGGCTTCAGTGTAAAATGCTGGATTTTCCTTCACAGAGTACAGTGCTTGATCGACACTCAACTGAATGAAGGTTTTTCTGCTAACGCATTAAAACTCATCGCTGTCAATGATAAGACTTTGAGTTTCAGAATGTGATGAATCCCCTCAACTTTTTTTTTGTAGTCAGCATTAATCTATAGGTCTCCTAAGACAACATTCTCTCTGTTACTATGGTAACAGTCTCATGGGTCCTTCCACCTTGGAGGTGGATACCAATGCCTAGATGGGAAGGGGCTTGAAACAAACACCACATAATTGGATGGCAGTATATGTACCGTATATCCTGCCTTATAAGACGCCCTCACCTGAAAATTCCTAAAAAATCATCCTGCTTTTAAACACCAGAATGTGTTAGGACACTAAATCTGTCAATATATTTTGCTAATTGTAGGGTGCTTATTACTTGTAGCATACTATAAAGTGGGAGTGTGGTATGTGTATATTTATAACTGGAGCCTAATTTAAATTCCAGGTGAATGACATAGTTTTTATATGAGTACATAAATAGTATTATTGTGTATAATGACTTGTCAAGGCAGAAGATTGAAAAATCATATTGCATGTTAAACAGGTAGACTACATTGTGATAATGTATAACATTATTTTCAAGTGTGCATTTTGGCAATACTGATAGATTGGTGTTCATCATCTGATGTGCTTAAATTTTGGATGTGTTATTTCTCTCGAATTTCTTCGGAATATTACAGATGGTTTAGGCCCTGGTAGAATTGTTATCTTCATCGCTGGAGAGCATAGCTTGAAATCATGTTTATGAAAGTTTTAGTGTACATAGTTTGTATAAAATTTATCTGCTGATTCTTGAATTGGAGCTCATATGTTACACCGGGACAGATTGGCAGTAATAAATATACTGAGTGTGTGTGTGTGTCCCTTCATCCTCCTTCTCCCCCTCCTGTTACAAGTGTTCCTGAAAATTGGTGTAACAGAGGACATTTATTTGGCAGGTTTGCCTGTAGTTCGAGGCATCTTGCTGTATGGAGTTCCAGGAACTGGAAAGACAATGTTGGCTGAGGCTGTGGCTGCAGAAAGTGAAGTAACTGTTGTGAGAGTTGGTGGTGCAGAGATATACAGCAAGTTCCTGGGCGAGACAGAAGCCAGACTGCGGCAGCTGTTCAGAACTGCAGAACAGCAGGCACCCAGCATTGTATTGTTGGATGAGGTATAGATCGAAATTATTAGTAACTAGCAACTGAGTCTTTCTTTTAGTATATGTGGTAGCCATATGAAACTCTTGTCTTACTGTAGTTTATGGTTTCATACAAGAATTTTTTTTTCAATTAACTTGGCACTTTCTTCATTCAATTAATTTTCCAGTAGATTGGGAGTAAAAATTCTCCCTGTGACATACTATTCAGGGACAGAGGGGGTAGAAGAATAGCTATACTCATTCTTAACCTCAGTGCTAGATGGAGGTCGGTGATGAACACCATGTCTTGGCCTCTTTTTCACTGGGAAATAGCCCCAGTACCCTTTGTACAGAATGCTGATTGGGTCAAAAGGCTGGTCTGGGTGGGCATGGATAAGAGAAAATGTCTTGTCTGTACATGGGTAATGAATGAGAGTGGTCTGCATAAATTTCTTCAGGAAATGGTAGATAGTTAAAATTCTACACTTGTCTTGCAGGTTTATACGTATCTTCATGTGAGATATTCATGTCAGTTCTGCAAAGTGAGTGTCAGTAAAACAGGTTAAACTGGACAACTTCGGTACCTTCAGCCAATTCATGTGCCTGTAGTAGACTGGTGTGTCTTACTGTTTCAGGTTGATGCATTATGCCCCAAACGAGGCAGTGATGGGAGTGGAGGTTCTGAGCAGGATAAGCGAGTGGTGTCAACAGTGCTTACCCTGTTAGATGGATTACATCATCCTTTACCATCAACTGAGGGAAGAGATAAGAAAGCTGTTATGGTTATTGCAACAACCAGCAAACCAGATGCTATAGATCCTGCCCTGAGGCGACCTGGCAGGTACAATAGGCATGTGCTAACTTCTCCTTCTCCTCTTCCCACATCAAAGTCTCCAGTCTATTCTGTCTTTCCAATTTCATGCGAACTCTGTTCTCTGTTTTGATGTCCTCCAGTATCTGGGCAAGCTTTGTTTGAATTTGATCCTTAGGCCTCTGTCCCTTATGATTTAGTTTCAATGCTCTACTTGTTTTCTCTGTGCTGTCCATTCTTATCACATGTTAATTGTAAGAAATTCACTGCTTTCAGACTGGACCGAGAAATTGAGATCAGTGTACCAAGTCCCAATGCTCGGCTTGATATTCTGCACAAACTTTTGTCTAGAACATCACATACAATAACCAAAGATGAGCTGATGGATGTGGCATATTCAGCTCATGGTTTTGTTGGGGCAGACCTAGCATCACTTTGTTCTCATGCTGTTATTCATGCCGTTAAGAGGACTAGTTCAGGAGGTGGTCTGTGTGCCAGTGACTCCATGATTGTCAGCATAGAAGATATTCTCTGGGCTGTGACGCAGGTGAAACCAAGCGCCATGAGAGAAGTCCTCATTGAGGTGCCAAATGTACGTGAAGTTTTTAAAGGAATGTTAAGAAAATAGACCCTCTATTGATGCCTTTCTGCCCGATGTTTTCTGGGTTCTTCTTGCTTGGATGTTGGTGAAGGAATTTATCTCTGAGATGGGAGCTTCTGTAGTGAGGAATTGCCATTTACTAATTTCTTCATTTTTAGTATCTGTGCATGAATGTGGGTGCATTTTTTTTATCAGCTTTTGTGTGTCCATCTCTATTGCTTACAAACTGTATCCTGCTGTTCCCATCACTCTGCTGTAGTTCAGTGCAAAATTGATCATTTATTCTATAATATTTTTATAGGTACGATGGAGTGACATTGGTGGACAACATGAACTGAAACTGAAGTTACACCAGGCTGTGGAGTGGCCGTTGAGGCACCCTGAAGCTTTCACTCGACTTGGAATTTCTCCTCCACAAGGTGTTCTAATGTTTGGACCTCCAGGATGTTCAAAAACAATGATTGCCAAAGCTCTTGCTACAGAGAGTAAGCTGAACTTCTTGTCAATAAAGGTGATTATGTTGTATGTCTAATTCTTCTGTATATAGTCACTTTGGACCTTTCTGGTGTCTGCTGACCTAGGCAAGGGAATGGAATATGTTGTTGAGGTGGGGCACCCAATAGACAGATTCTGCTATCTCTGGTGATAGAATAATGATAAAAATTATTATTAGCAGTGGAGACCTCTATAGAATAATGATAAAAATTATTATTAGCAGTGGAGACCTCCATTTGAATGTGGCTTCCAAACCATGGGTCATTATTCTTTGCATTCTCGGAGTTTTATATACGGAAGAGGTGGAGATTCAATTTGTGAGCACGAAATTCTGCAGACATATTTGCTTGAAGGCCTTACTCACTGCAGTCCTGGTATCTTACCCAGAGATCGCCAGGTGTGTAGCTGTTATGTACAATATTGGATTAAACTTTTTTGTATATGAATATTTGAATGTTAATGTACAATGTAATCTTAAAATACCTCACAAATCAAAATGGTTTTAAAGCTCACTACAGATACAATGTAAAAGTAATTCTGTTCATTTATTTTACACTGCTGTTTAAATTCATTAGCAAATTCCATTGTTGATAAAAACTGAAAATTCAGTTAGACTGATAGAATGTTTCACAGAAGAAATTTGCCAGTTGCTGGTAGAAGTCTGTCTGCTTTCATGACACAATGTGTCAGAATTTTTGTTGCTGAATTTAATGAAGCTTTTTAGCTGTTATGGTATTTTATGTCAAGTAAACGGTAAAATGATTTGAGAAGGATGCAGGAGAAGGTAGTCTGTGTCTGTGTCTGTTGCACTGGTCCAGTATCTACTTTGAAGAATGCAGGAAAACCATGAAAATTGTAACTGAGGATAGTTGATCAGACTGAATTCATACAAACATCCTTCAGAATATTAAGTACGAGTGTCAGACTGCTGTGCTGTGTGGGTAGGAAATGATACGTACATATATATAAAAGGTTAGAAAAGTTGCAACATTATTGTAAATATAGAAATTGAATATTTTCTTCATCATTTGTCAGCATTGTTTTTTTTTATAGAAGCCAGTAGGAAAAAACCTCCAGTCTTTCTTACCTTCTCACTGTCTCCTCTTTTTTAACCCTTTGCTGCTGAACGACTTCTAAAGACGTCGTGCAGTGAGCCCTTTATATTGCCGAACGACTTATAAGGCATCATGAACAGTGTTTCGAAGTTTGGAGGAATTTTGTTCACTCCTGTCTGATAAACTGCAGTGGCTTGCTAAGCTGTGGGACCCTTGAAGGTCAGGGTTTCTTTGTGGAACCAATGTATCCCCGCCACCTCCTAAACCCCTCCACATACCCTGATTTTTATGTTGGCACATGGTAACTATGCATTTTGCCCCAGCTGACTAATAAGGTTCAGACACTGCTAGCTTTGTTTATCACTTGCACTGGAGTTCACTGTGGGTTGAAATATCAACACTGGCCTATGAAACGAACACTTTTTGTTGACCAGAAAGGTTGTTAATGGCATACTGTACCCATATAATTCAGACAAAACTAATGCTCAAAAATTGGAGATATCCACAAAAAGTGATGTTTACAGCTACAGGAGGGCCCACAGACGTGCCTCTTGTAGTGCTGGGGTAATCTGTAGGGGTTTTGGGGTAGTAACATGCACCACGCAGCTGTCAATCTACTAAAAACATCTTGAGTACCCTCAAATAGCAGGAATTTTATATAGTAGTCACATCATAGCATTAGGTCTGTTTTGTTGTCACTGTAGAAGACATTCATATCTTAGAGGCATTTCTGCAACTGTGCCCAGTCATATGTAGGTGTCTAAACAAGGCAGATGATTGTAGGTCTTGAGCAATGACCAGGGAAAAAATCAAACTTGAGGAAGAAGACATCAGTAAACTTTTGCTTGCTGACATCTACTCGGAAGCAGGTGCTGAGGCTAGCGAAGAAGAAGGAGGAGGAGGAGGAGGAGGAGGAGAAGAATGATGATGATGATGATGATGATAATAATAATCCGCTGCCGCCACCGCATGCTGCGACCATGGCACGAGACAGATTTTTATAGATACTGCATTTTCTACATTTTGCATACAATTCACAGAGACCGGACGTAGGCGAAGAATATGACCGACTTTGGAAACTAAGGATTGTCTTTGACAAATTGAACAAGGTTTATGCTAAATTCTGTAACCCCTCGGAGCATTTGGCAGTGGATGAGATAAATGTAAAATTCAAGGACTATCTTCAGGCAGTACATTCCAAAGAAAAGAAAATGTTTCGGCATCAAAATTTACAAACTCTGTGATGAATCAGGGTATACATATGACTTGAGATTGTACCTGGGTAGAGACTCATCCTCTGCAACTGATGACATGACTGCAACATAAGCAACTGTTAGACATTTGACTTGCAGAGTTGAAGGCTTAGGGCGAAATATTTATGGACAATTTGTTTTCATCCCCAAGACTTTTTGATGACTTGGACAGACATAAAATAAATTCATGCAGGACAATATGGCCCAACATGAAAGACATGCCCCATGACTTTGGACCAAAACAACTGAAATTGAAAAGGGGTGACATAAGGGTGAGGACTAGGGGAGGTTTGACCACATTAGTTTGGAAGGACAGACAAGAAGTTTACATGCTGACTAATATGAACCCACCACCAGCAGAAGGAAATTTTTGTGATGACAGTAACCACCCCGTGAGACCTCATATCGTGGAATGGTAAAATTGGCACTTGGGTTATGTCGACAGTTCTGATCGTATGGCTAACAGCTATTCATTCAGTGAGTCGATGTACCTTCAATGGACCACGAAATTGTTTTTCCTTTTTCTGGATCTAACAGTAATCAACAGTTGTATACTGTTATCTTCATGTGGGGCTAAATATACCCACCGATATTTCAGGCTTCTTCTGGTGAGGAATTTGAAAAGAGCCTAGATCGCCCCACACCCAGATGAGTTGAAAGACCCAATGCAGGTGCAAAAAATGTTTTGCGACTCGAGAGTCGCCATAACAAACACTGGCCAGCAAAATCAACCACCCAACTGTGCTACCGTCTGTGTTCTTCTCATGGCCAGGAAAAGGGCACAGTGTATAAATGCGCCAGATGTGATGTGGGCCTGTGTATGGTGCCTTGTTTTGCGGAATATCACACCAAAGTAAATTTGTAAATCACCCCAATTGTGAATACTGTGTGTCATCCAAGGTGCCACAGACCTTCTGTAACAACCAAAATTGTGTGAGTAATGCAATATTTACACCATGTTTTATATAGAGAATGCAATTCACAGGCCTAAATTTATTATAAAAATAGGTAAACATTTTTTCCGAGACTGACCAAGCAGAGTACAAAATTTTGTTTCATTAAATTTGTAGGAAATGTCTATGAGATATGCTTCCCCCCCCCCCAAGAGAAAGCATTAAAATTAAAATCCTCAGTTAAAAATCTCAGCAGGCTGCCGTTGTGCGGAGGGATTTAATTCTGCCATTAAAGGTTTAATGTATTGCAAGCTTTTTCCTCTCTTACTGATCTTTTCAGGTACCTGCCTGAATCATCTGCTTGTAGGTCATCTCATAGGTCTCCTTTCCATTTTTAATCCTGATGTCCTCGGTATCTTTGCCCTATCCAGCCTATTTTGTTTGTCAAACCATTGTAGTTGTCAACAAGGTTTGAGTTCCAATAGAGGAACATATGCTTTGGAGTGTTAGAAATTGATATGTAAAGCAGCAGTGATGTTTCTTTATATGGTGAGACCAGACATGATGTATTTTGAGCATAATTCTCCTTAAAAAATTACATCTGATGCTTCAAATAGGGGTATGTTTTTTTTATCTCCTTGGATCCTAAGTGTTGACACCAGCATATTGGAAGAATGATTTTCAGCTATTGTGTTGAAATACTTAAATTTGCAGGGCCCAGAGCTGTTCAGCAAGTGGGTCGGTGAATCAGAGAGGGCTGTTCGGGAGGTGTTCCGTAAAGCCAGGCAAGTTGCACCAGCTATAGTCTTTTTTGATGAACTGGATGCTCTGGGAAGTGAACGAAGTGGGGCTTCAGGATCTGGTGCTAGTAATGTGCAGGAAAGGGTTTTAGCACAGTTGCTTACAGAGCTAGATGGAGTGGAACCTCTGGGAAATGTGACAGTTGTTGGTGCAACTAACAGACCAGATCGGATTGATAAGGTATGTTGAGGCACTGTAGTAATGTCACAAAAAACAGAGGTGTCTGTTTTTCACATGAATAATAGCTGGAAGTTATGGAGTCATTATGCATGTATTATATGTTTTCACATTTAAGATTTTTTGTGTGTTTAGGCCTTACTTTTTTTCACATGGATTTGGTTTGAATGTGTGTAGAAACTTATGTTTTCAGCTAATATCAAAACATTTTTGAGCCTTATTGTTTATATTCTTGGTTTGTTTCTGTTATAAATAGGTTGTTTGGAATGCTTAAATAATGTTAAAATTATAGCATAATTATGCATTTCTTCTGCGTTTTCCAGTTCATATTGTTCAGTTTGTATAGTCCAAGGGAAATGTAATCCATATACTTAGTAAATGTGGTGTTACTGCATCAGAGAAAACAGAACTTACATTATAATGTTATATGTGATAATGTCAATGTGTAAATGTAGCCATATTTAGCTTCTTAATACTGTAGAATATTTGTTGTATGTCTGTTACACTTTTCTTACAGTACTCTGTTTTCATATGTTTATATAATAACGGAAGTTGTTATAGAAGTGTAAAAGTACGTAAAATAATACAGTTGCTAAAAATATAAAATTGAAGGATATTTTTAATCATTAACTTTCATTCTGTGATACCACATTCAATATACATTTTGTCATAGAAATACTGTAACAGCTGATCATGGTACTTGTATGTAGTTCAGTGTGTAGCTTGAGGGATACTGCAATTATTGTGAAAAAGAACTTTGTCTCATTACACAGTTACATCTCTGGTTTATTATTGAGCTGCATGTGTTGGATACTTGTTCATTTGGCTGTATGTGCTTGTACAATTTACAATTCATTATTTCTTTAATACATTAGATTCCCAAGATGGTTGTTACCAGCCAGAGATAAAAATACTTGTCTAATGTAAAGCTGTGCCATTATAGTGCAGGTCAGAGGTGATCATGTAAGAAACAGACAAAGGAAAATTTAATTTTTTAATAGCATATGTGTTTTGCTACCTGCACACCCTCAGTTGACCTTGTCAAAAATGTTTTAGCTTGCATTATTGTACTTTTCATTGTAGGCACTGCTGCGTCCAGGCAGGTTGGACCGCATAGTTTATGTACCATTACCAGATGCCAATACTCGCCAGGAGATTTTAGAAATGCAGCTTCGTAAGATGCCTGTTGCTTCTGATGTGAATATTGATGAACTGGTGAATAGAACTGAGAGTTACTCTGGAGCAGAGGTTGGTTTTGTTACTGTACATTATTGAAAACGTTTCCTTAATGAGGTTAGGATGTGACACTATGTACATAGTTTTGTTATGATAGATTATCAATTCTGAGACAAAAAACTTGAGATTTGGTAGGTGCCTCCAGGATACAAAGTAGATGAGATCTTCAGTGAGTTTAATCTGAGGATGTGTTACACTTTTATTGGTTACTTGAACATGGATGTCCAAAATACCAAGGAATAATGGACAGAACCTCCATTTATTAGCATAATTGCTGTAAAAGTTAGGACAGTGTCACACCAATACACCACCTGTCCTCAATTAATTGACAGAGAGGCTGTTTCTAATGTGCATAATTGGGTATGTGCCTCCAACTTTTGACTTGAATATAGACACATGTTGATTTTGAAAGACTGTGTTCTGTTCAAAACATAATATGTCCAGAAATCCTGTAATCCTCAGTGCAATACAGTAAAACCCCACGTTTATGAGCCTGAAATGTACATTTTGTTGCCCCTCTCCCTCTGCCCAGTCCCTTTCTTTCATTCCCACTGTGTGTCATGTTATGTGAAGTTTGTGGGTTTTCCACCATTATTTTTGTGCCCAGCCAACTTGTCTTTTCATCTCTAATGAGTAAATTGCTGTATTTCAAGTAACATTTTTGCTTACCCTGTGAGATCATTTTGAAGTTGGTTCTTATTTAACCCATTGGCATTCTGTTTTTTAAACATGGCGTCCCATTTTTTAAAGATGGCGCACCCATAAACACTAATTTTATACATTTATATTTTAATTATGCAAATTAATTTTTATTGACTTCAATACATACCCCTGTTGTGCTGTGATGTTGGGTTGGTTTCTGAAGTGCTTATTTATAAGTTTATTGTGGTGTG
>JGI20166J26741_11483029_pt1 | contig 12995 bp, 8 predicted proteins | sample TergutCu122P5_FD_26741 | JGI IMG/M metagenome (IMG submission 26741)
CGGACACATAACCCTCAGCTCCACACCAGACCAGCAACTTGAAAACCACAGCACGAAATACCACGGGCAGCAACCACTGTATAATACTCTTGAGCTCCTGCTGATGGGCATGGTGGTGCCCGAAACATGTTGAGCAAGCAATAAGATCTGCAATAAAAACCTCTGTTGCATCTAGTTGGCATTTTATTTCCACATACAGCCTCAACTTATCACTATGTGACTTTCACATCTTCAGACCATACAAGAAAGCCCTCAAAGTCTGTATGTTCATGTCTAACAGAGATATACAGAAGGCTGTGGTACAGTATTTTAGGCAGCAGCCCAAGGAATTCTTTGCAGACAGGACACATCGACTTGTGCTTCACTTGAACATCTGTCCAAATGCCTGTGGTTATTTCTGTAACTCTTGCAGCACCATCCATTAGCATCCTCACTCTTCAGCTGTACATGCCTCCTCATAACAATCACACTGGTTCAGACTTGATGAATTAGGAAGCAACAATTATTCACTTATTATTCTGCCACCAGAAATAATCTGTAAACAATGTCTAGAATTGTTTGTAACATGAACTGTTACATTGTCTAGCTATTAAAAAAAAAAAAAAGGACACTGGTACTGTCACAATTGGACAGGTCTTGCAAAAATGATGTCAGAATGTGTTAATTGTCAGTGTAAATTTATGGTCTCAGGACATATTTCCAATCTAGCACAAATGTTGTCCAGTTTTTCCTCAGCATGTCATGTGTTTTTGTACTGATTGGAACAAAACCTGTTTCTCAAAATCTTTCAACCCCGGACTCACAATTACTCAAGCTGCAAAGCTGTAAAACATAGAGTGCCTCAAGGTTCAACACTTGTTTCTCTGCTTTTTCTAACAAAGGCCTGTTATTATTAGAATCATGGCAGACATCAAAAAGAGAGTCATCTCTAAAGGATTAGTTAAGAACTGCAACACACTTTTCCTTGCCAATGAATTTTCAATCACATTACTGGCATTTTTTGTATATGACATGGAAAACTCTCAAATGTATTCACATGTACTAAATACAAAACATACACCATATGTGTAACCCCCGAATGCTGAATCCTAACCTGATTAGTTATCAGAAACAAGTGCATGATAGATGCATTTAGTGATTCAATGAATCTTTCACATACAGTTAAAAATTTAAGTACTTAGGTCAACAATGAAGGATTATCTATTATCTCAAAATTATCTCTACAAAAATGTACTTTAGTTGAAAATCCCTACATATTTATGAAGAAAATTTCTTTGATACAAGCCAGATGCCATATTCAATATAATATTCTATTCAGATCTGCATAAAAAGCTGTGATAAACATGTAATTAAAACATCTGTACCAAGTAAGGAAGATGTACCAACTTGATGCAAACAATTACAATACTTATATATATGATGCACGGTCACACTTATATCAAATCTGTACCAAATATTTTATTAGTAACTGCATATACTGCGTATTTGACTTAGTCCTGTATATACGTAAAAGATCTATGCAATGTAAAAAATCCGCTCTGTAACCACAAGATTGATGTAACAACTGTTTTAATGGTCTTCAAGAGCTAAAATTTACTTGATATGCATTAATCACACTCTATTTAGTGTTAATGACATTTCTAAGAGATCTGCTGTAAAGATAATAGACTGTGCACTATATTGACTGCAAACTGTAAACAGCCCAAACCGAAAAGAACGAATGATGAAACTGCCAAAGAATGTGAGTGAATCAGTAAATACACAAATATGTCAGGATATTGTGACCCATGGGAGTGCGCGGTAGCGCAGTTGGTTAAGCCACTACGCTACAAACTGGCAGGTCGCGGGTTCGATTCCCGATGGTGTCACTGGAATTTTTCATTGACATAAATCTTTCGGTCGCACTATGGCCCTGGGGTCAACTCAGCCTCTAACACAAATGAGTACCAGGTGTATTTCCTGGGTGTAAAGACGGATGGTGCGTAAGGCTGATAACCTTACCACTATCCTGTGCCGTTGGCATGAAATCTGGGAACCTTAACTCCCTGGAACCCTCTGGGCCACTTCAGACGTGTAATGGGTCTGCTTTACCTTCTAGTGTGACCCATAATTCAACTTGCACACCAAGAGTAAGTTAAACATGTGGCACACCATTTGGACAGTTGTCTCCCCTTCCTTTTTTTAGGTTAAACTGATATGTAAAGTGACATGAATATGCCAACACTTTTTCATACAAGACGTTCAATATTTTACTGAATTGTACTGTTCTTGTGACTTTTAAATTATCACTGCAGGATTAATTCAGATGTTTCATTTCCTTACATGGGAAGTTGGTTGTAAACAAATGTTTATCAGATACTAAAACCTGGTATCTCCATAGAAAACAGGTAAAACCATAAAAATACACACATTTACAGACAAACTTTTGCATGTGAAGTATCTTTAGCACTTCTTAATTCATTTTTATGAATGCTGTAGGCATGCATTCATAAAGTGACTGTCATTTCTTCCATACAAGCACAAACAAACAAACAAAAAAATCACGTCATATATCTAACACATTACAACACAAACCAAACCTGCTAGCTCTAACATTACAACTTTCAATTGTAAATCATCATTTCCTGCAACCTAACATGACTAGGCATGGCATCTGAGCTAATCATGAGGCACTGTGTATATTGGAAGTGGAAAGTCTGAATAAAAAGTTCTTTAAAAAGTCCATAAGAACTGTACAAGCATGACATATCTGGTTAATGAAAATTGTAATTACCTACCTGTAGCAGCTGATGATTAACCCAAATCTTCATACATAGTTAAAATTCAACCTTCAATGAAAACCTGTACTCTTACAGTTGAAACCACTAACTTCGACATAATTTACCATTGTTTAAAACCAGTGAACCTACGTAACAGGAAACTAGTAAACATGATCATAACAACAGCACTATAATTTCAACTCACTCCTCTCTTGCAATATGGCCTGCACATATTACTACTTTCAAGCAAAACATGAAACACAATTCAGTGTGAGCACATACCATCCGTCATGCAGTCTCTTCAAATCTGCAATCTCCATTTCGAATTTCAATTTACTAACTTCACACAACAACATATCACGTTCTGTAGTAACTGCATCCAATTCATGTTTTAGATCTTCAATCTCTTGACACTGACGATGTATGATAGCAACATTGTTTTCCAGCGATTTCTGCAGCTCTTCTTGTGACTCGAAAACCAGTGATAATCCAGCTTTGGTTTTATCACTCATGTTTAAAATTACATTACCTTCGCGAAGCGAACTACTTTACACTTTTGACATTTCACAGCAGTCCATAGCTGACAGCTCTTTGCTTGGTCAACCCTCTATCCAGGCGGTGGCCTTCGATCTCTTAGGTGTGTCAAGGCTACACACATTTCTGCTGCATGATCTAGGAAATGTAAAACTTGGCTCTAGGTGGCAGTAGCAAACGATGGCCAACATAACACCAGAGAACGAAATTTCCAGTCGTACGAATACGTTCACTGCTCTGCTGTATCGAATAATTTCGTATATCGAATGCTTTCGAGAGTACGCTTCAACTATCGAAAGAATCATTCACGTTACCGCTATAAACCTGAGATATAAGCCTTACAACTGCGAGACGGAAAACAATATAATTATCTACCTTTCAAAGTACAAATGACGCCCAGTGCAGCTTAACAGCAGCTGACATCAGTCCTGTGTCACCATCCCCATTATTTCCATATAACCGACCAAAAAAAAGTGGTTGTTCTTGGAAATCTTCACCCCAATGGGCTCAAAAAAAAATCTTTTGCCTTCGCCCCGACTTCCGTAGCTGTGACTAGATGATCTGTGGTTGTGACTGACCCAACATCCTTAAACCATCCTACATAACCGAAGCATTTTTCCCTTAACATCACTGCAGCACCCTCTTAAACCAATTCAGCCACCTTGCAGATTAAGAGAGTATCTTACACCAGAACATCATAACATTCAACCACTGTATGAAGCCGAAGACCAAAATGAGACAACTGTTTGTTATCCTCATCACTCCGTTCTCCAATAACTCCAACTTACACCAATTTATTTAGCAAGTGATAAGTGAGGCTGCAAGAAAAGCCATCTACTAGTACTTGACATATTTTAGAAATAAATTGTTTGGTGGGAGTGATAATGATAACTAAGGAGCTCAAGAATCATAACAAACAGGATGAAACATATTAACACATCACATCATTACAATCACAATTCATCAGGACAAGTACAGTTAATGTATCTGCCAACTGCCAGTAACAGTTAATATTTTTACTACGGCCTTATTCAGCTGGGAGAAACACCAGGGTTGTGTAGAGGCCTTAGAATTAACTACTGACAGAATGATTCACAAGATTAAGAAAGGGCCTTAATGTAACATCTTTGAATCTGGTTGTGTTACTGCACAATAATTCAATGACACCACCATCTATTGACACCTGCATGTTACTAGTATGAATCTACTCTAGAATGATACTTCTATTCTGTACCTTTTCTCCTTCTTGCTATGGGTTTAGGGATAATTGTATGCTAAAGCCACAGTAGTATTCTGAACCAGTCAGACCACACACATTTACCTAATACAGGTGTAATGCAAAGATCATGGAAATATCACACGAACTGCCAATGTGAACATTTTCACATCAAAGCTTCAGCAAAAATTAATTTTCCCATTATTTCTCAGTACGGTAGGTTCCTAACAAGCATATTATGGGTCTGAATATAGAAAGTGCTTAAAAGTTCAGCTCTGAAGGTGTAGTCCATTCCTAGCACAACTGAAAGAAACTGGAAAATCCAATTTACAGTAGCTCCCATCAAGTATAAAAATATATATGTTAACCAATATAAAATCACATATATAATCCTAGATGTAAACCTGGTATAAAAAGTACATGAGTATCATCTGGGACCGAATAATTTCTGAAGTGTGTAAAAGCATTAGGAATTGTAGGCAGAATCTGCACCCCCAAATGCAAAAGGAAAGAAAAAAGAATAAATTGGCTGTTCAAGCTTACAACAATGAAGGTAACATTCAAGTTATGGTTGTTGCTTAGATACACAGTTTTGTCACCTGGCAACATCGAGATAAATAATACGTCATCGAGTTGAGTAGTCTTTGTTTTGATATGGAGACCCAGAACTCTGAGTTAAAGCAATCCGAGTGTAAGATCAGCTTAATATGTTGACAGTTGGGAAATCAATCACTCAACTGTGACGTGTCTGATGAATCAGGAAATCAAAGGGCTATCATAACCAATGCTGCTGGGTATTTGAGTATTAGGTGCTAGATACCTTTATGAAGCCTGCACAGAAGGCTAAAGTAATATGCTTGAAATGTGGCCAGCAAATAAGATTACAAGAACATGCATGCAATCTGGTGCCATTTCTAATTTATGTCCGTATATTAGGAACTCACAGTCATATTTACTTCTGATCATACCGTACCAATTTATCAAGTACGTGCAAAATCCACTGTCACACAGCGGCACTCTCCAAATTATACAGCATTTCATTTGCAGGAGGCACATTGCTGACATCATTCACTTAAAAATCAGCCAGGCAGGCAGTAACTGTCAAGGCTTCCGCTACAATTTCTGCTACAGAACCATCCAAATTGGCACCTGTGTGACATGGGTGCAAAAAATGTGACCACAAACAAACTGCTCTCTAAAATAATCATTCCAGAGTTAGGAATTTCCTTTTAAAGTACACACTCAGAAAGACCTTCCATGAGTGAACTTCAAGAAAGAGCCAACAAATTATGTGGTATGAAGAAACACTGAATAAAGTTTGAGTACTGAGCAGGGCAAAATATATATGTATGTGACCATACAATAGGCAAGGGATGCATATGGAAAGAATATAAATGTTGCTACTGGAGTGTTGAAAAATGATCAAACATTATCAGAAAAACTGTTTACTCTACCATGCCACAAAATGTGGAGAATGAATCACACTAGAGTAGCATGTGTTTTCAATTATGCTAAGCACACACTTTGGCTAAGACTCTTAGAAATGTGATGTGTTATCATTAGTTACAGATTTTCTGTCTGTGATACTGGTGACATTTGGAGAGTACTTTAAAAAAATACTTTCCAGTTTTACAACATATTTTTATTTGTAAGGCATACAAAAGAAACAGTTCTAAATTTTAGCAGTTAAAAATCTGTCTCCTAACCACAATATTACACAATAAATACGAGTAACATCAATTTCCAGAGATAAAATTGCAATCTCTAATAACCAGCATTTGATATGTACATATCTGCCAAATCCAACCACCCCCACTCCCCCCCTTACCAATCCGGCTGTTTGTGGATGGACTAAGCAATGTTCTGTGCAATTATCCATCTCCATCTTTCTTTCAATCTCAAAAACTTAAGAACAGGAAACAGGTCAAGGAACGTCTTGCTTATATAGTTTAAAAGAGTAAAGTGAAAGGAAAGCAGAGCATTTTCAAAATGTTTAAAATAAATAATATATAATTCATCTAGGACTTCCTCAGTACCAAACTTAGACTAACAGGTACCACAGAGTAGGCACCCTTTCCTTTTACATGAGAATGAAGACATTCTAAGTCTGTCTGTGGAATGACATACCGTATTTTCCCTACATGTAAGATGATTCCCTCTTCACAGTCTAAAGTTTTCATGACAATACCTATTAAGAACACATTTAACTTTGTGCACGATTATACGGCAACCACCCTCTTTTTTTTCTTATACAAATCAGGAAAATTATTTCCTTACATTTGGGTAAATACAGTACATCTTCCTGTAGTGACAATAAAGTGTCTGAAGAAACTACTCCCATAAAGAAAACCAATCAGGATGGAACAAAATTACCACTGAAAAATCAAGCAACATGAATTTAAAAAAAAATGATGATTCCATTTTGTGAAGTTAATATACACAAAATTCATAACAGTACTGCAGTGGATTAACACAATGTTAACCATACAATTTTCCTCATTTCTGTAGCTTCACATCTCAGACATTTGTTGCAAAATTCGCAATGACGGAAATGTTAGAATTATTCGAAATGGGAAGGACGATTAAAGAGAGAGGTTTATTGCAAGGTACTATCTGGGTATTGTTAGAACAGGCTAAGAAAACTAAATTAATTTACAGTATCTATTACAATAACTTTCTGCAAGAGATTTCAAACACAATTGAGAGTGTTACCTAAACCATAATACGGTGCTGACCCTGAATTAAGTTAGATTTATGTATTATATTGATGTATATGGCCACTTTACCCTTACTGTCATATCTTCTTAGTTACATAACTAATCTGTATGCTAGAATATTTATATGCCCTTAATACCAAGTTAAAAACACATTTACTTTGGCATTCACATTTCAAATAAAGGACCAAACAGCAAACAGACATGAGTCACACATACTAAGCTATACTGCAGACAAACCCAGATTTATATGTTTTAATATATTAGTTTGAAATATACCACATGGATGACTGTTACCCACATTTATATTCAAATTCCTCATTTCAGTTGAGTTCTTACTTCACTGTACAGTAAATCCCTTAACTTACATACCTCCATGTAATGATATCTTCAAAGAAAATGAAATCAGGAGCCAGAATATATTCACACTGTATCTTAATAAACAAAAGCTGTGTAATAATCATATAATGAATGGACAGAGTTAATTATGACTGATTTAATACAATTTTAGCAGGTACAATACCTTTGGTGGTAGAAGCAACATACTGGTGCTCTGAGAACTGCACAATCACAGACGATAGTGTTTATCAGAAACTTTCTTCACAGTACTTCATGGTAAGAACTTCAGTGGTTGAGCTGGATCAATCATCCAGCTCCAGCTAACTGCCACAATTCCCTACACTTGAAGACAAAGCCCCTAAGAATTAGGTAAAGGGCTACAAAGATGATGCACTAATGTGTGCATTTGATTTTGTAAATTATGATTGCCCTGAAAGCATTAAACACATGTAACATTGGATGTGTGACTTAGGCATAATTGCTGCCAATGGTACCACTCACTGCATCAAGTCAGCCAAGGTTTGTAACAAATGCACATAACAGTCTGTATGATACATACACCAGTAAACACCTTTGAAACATCTGCATTTCGTATATTACGAAATGATTCCCAATTACACTGCTCAGCATGTTCTGGCTCAAGGCCTAGGTGCATCAGGACTGTAAGGGCTTGAATCCAATAATAATCAATCAATCAATCAATCTTCTGGCTCACGGATTAATTACTCCATAAATTTTTGACATGCATGTTCCTGAAAATACAAGTGCTTCTGGTGGATACTGACAGTCCATTTCGTGCTTTTATTGGGTTTTATATAGATAATTCCTTTACAACTTCCAAAGAAATTGTTTCATTATTTTGAAAGCATCATTAAATGCCATGTCCACCTAATTCACTAATTTTTTAAAGCAAATTCAACAATTCTTCCTTCCTTTCTTTGAGAAATACCTCTTAAGAGAATAAATTGTCTGTTTCACAATCTATCAAATTTTTGTTCTGTTCCCTTTAACAGTCTCTATGCTTACATCCAATGGTACAATGTTGTGTTGGCAGTGACTATCATAAAGTATTTAGATGGCAGTGATTATGCAATATAATAACCAAAGGAGAAGTATCAAAAGATTATGCTACTCAGAATTGCTAAGTACTGCTTGTAGAAAGTTAAGTTTCAAGTGTGAAAACATTTATTACAGTAACTGTTGCTTAGTGTTGTGTCACTCTACAAACAGCATATGCGTGGATCATGCAATTTTCAGTCAGTGCCAGTTCTGTATTAGGTGTCCAAGGGTTCAGAGTGCATTTTACATTTTCACAGAAACCTTGTTAAATAAACATGCACACAATTAGCATCAAAAGAGTAAAAATATAGAACCACAACCAGTTCTTTGAAAACTATCTACTACATGCACTGTAAAGTTCAACTTACATATTCTAAATGTTCAAAAAATTAAATTAATACAAACTGAATAAAGAAATTAAGAAATCCATCTGCATATATCCAAGTTCAAAAAATCTGGGTCTCTAGAATTGTTACAAGGAGGTCATACTGCAATCTCACACCATGCTGCCAAACCACAATTCATCCTTCCAACTTAGAATCATAGGAAATACACAGTTTCAGGACTACTGAAATTTCATGAGAGTGGCAACAGATGGGCAGCAACAATGAAACACAAAACTATAGTGATCTAATCAGCGTGGGAGGACAAACATTCCATCCGCAAACTCGTTGAACAAGTGACATGATACAAGGATTTCATTTATATATTTTACTATCAATAATGCAACAGTGATAATGTAAGTTATAAGATTTGAAGCTTCCACAGTGAATGTATGAAAGCAGTTGTGTGATAAAGGAATTTATTTCCACTTATCAAACTGCCCCTGTCTCCATCATAAAGCAATGGTTGAAGAATGATGGCAACACATCTGTTCAAGGCATTTTCTTGGAACCTAGTGTGCTCAGCTCAGACCTTTGAGGCAACAAACACTAGACAGAGTCTGTTGTCAGTCATCATATGGTCCTGTGTTGATTGTTTGTCTCAACATTCATGCAGGAAAGCCGACTGCACTACACAGAACAGACTTCTTCATCCAAAGCAATTCCACATGCTGGACTTCCAGGACTGGAAAAACACTTTATGCTTACACATCATCTTCACTTACCACACCAATTCACAATAATGGAAAAAGAGACAACATCCAAAACACTGATAATATATTTATCTTCACAAAGCTGACTGCCCAAGAAACTTACCTGAAATCTGTGATTGTGTATACAAATGCAAGGAAGGAACAGTTTATTACCTGAGTGAGGACACCTAAAAATACCATGAATAAAGACAATCAGATAGTTCCACAACTCACACATACCATTGTTAATTCATGTGTAATCTACATACTTCTAGGATTTTTGGAACTCCTTACTCAGGCAATGGTAAATTTCTTCTTATATATTTCTTTTCTCATTATTTACATATCGAAGCTTCTTCCTCCCATTCACAGAATTAACGTCTTGAAAATACAATAGCTAGCTTTGTACAGACATACAATCTAATCTATGTACATCATGTAAAGACACATTTTTTGATACTATACATAATTTTCTGTGTAACCAACTTCAGACTGTAAGACAACTGATAAGTTTTATGAACTAGTTTTATAACTTTCATTCAAATATCACATAATTTACACAGCCTCTATATAAAAAACCTGACTGATGAATCTTTAGTAAACTATTACACTCATAATGTATGCCTCCATATAATTTACACACCCCTATATTTTAGATACTTAGCTCCAGATTTTGGTTACATACGTACCAATATAAGTAATTAATCATGTAATCTGTGCTTATATGTTTGCCTACCTCCTGGTTTTATGTACCATGAGTATAAACATGCACGTCTTTCATAAGTAATATAAGCACTTACACATTTTCAAGTCATACAACACACACTCAGGCAGGTCCTGCCAATGTCTTTGGGAAAGCAGCCAGGTGAAAGAGAAAGTTGCTAAGAGACACACAGAAAGAAATATTTGCCATCAGTGGCATTCAGACAGCTTTGGCTGCTGTGTGCACTGGAGTATAATTATCAGCATAAGGGATACCAGAATTAAAAAAACAAGCCAAATTACAGCAAAAATGAACAATGAATTTTCAGTCACCTTGTAGATGTTATGTTTGTCACCAAACAGTTCAAAATGTGTATCACCAATCTGTACAATTCATTTTAATTCAACTTTTTTTGAGAGATATAATATCTTTTGAATGAATGTGATGAATTAGTGAAGTGATTGGTCTGTTCTGAAGTACTCATCTAAATATTAAAAAAGTGAAACCTGCAAAGACACATGTCCCATGCATTAAAATCCTCTAAATAATTCACCTTGGCCAAGAGAAATAATTATAAACCTTCCCCTTATGCATAAGAGACTGGAGAATTCTAGGTTAAACAGATTTGCACATTTTATTAAAAAATCCCAACATATCTCTTGACAACTGCCAACTGTCATCCAGGATTTACAGTATAACAATTTTTGTGTAAATATGGATTTTTCTTAATGAAGCCAGTAAACTGTTTATGCTTTTCTATAAACCCCCAACAATGATACAGTAGTTGTTATCATGCAACACACCTCTGCACAGTTGTTCTGTGCTAAAATATTCACCAACTTTTGACCTAACACTGCTACCTCTGTCACTCCTGCTCACACACCCTTCAGCACTGGCAGATTGGAACAAATGTTTGAGCATACTTGAGTGACAAGGATCACTGCACACTGTTTGTTACACTGCAATATTATTTTCTGTTACAAGCCCAATTAAATATCCACTCCACCTCACTTTGTGACTAGGCATGGCTGATACTGTTCTGCAGCACCAGTAAGTTTTCACATTTCGTCACACTGCCCCTTCCTACGAGACAAAACTAACTCCTGTGCAATAACCATGGTTGTACTTCTACAAAACTGAAAGCAGATGATGATGATAACTCGCTCACAAAAACAAACCACTATCATCAATTGGGCTCTCCAATCAAATAAGGTAGGTGTGGTTGCCTTATTGTATTCTGTTATCAAGGGATTTATTAACATCATGCATATTATCTTACAATAAATTAACAATAATTAGTGGAAATTTAGTGTTACAATACTGACTTCACGTATGTAATTACCAACTGTGTACATACTGGACACCTGAATGCAGCAAAATAAACTCTAACACTAGTGTCTTAACATCTGACTGTTCTGATGTTAAATTTTGCCCAACTGCTTCACAACAAATTTCCAAAACGGTTAAGCTCATATCTTCTCATCATGTACTTACTTTAACTTGATGAAAATTAAAGTCACACTTTCATGATATTTATTTTATCTTTATCAACAAACTGGTTACAAAACAAAATATAAACAGTCCATAAATCTCATCAGTTTTCATTGGTACAAAATGGCTGTCATTATGTAGCAACCTAGTGTTAAGTGTTTTATAACACAATAATTGCAATAAAAATTACGAGCTGTATTTCGAAACTAGCACTGATTAGCTTTAAAAAACATATACAATTAACATGTTTGGGTATGTGTATCATATATTTAAATTAATGACTTTAAATATCAAAAGATCTTGCACATTCATTTTGTGAACCACACAATTTAAAGCTGATATTGCTTATATAATCTAACCACACTGGATCCAGAGATATACAGATTACCTACTTTGTAAAAATATATATTTATCAAAAGCAAGTACTCTGAAAACCTCTTTCTGAAGCAGGGACATTACAATATGCAGCAGTCCAGTGTAACATGTCCATAGTGACTAAAATGTTAATATTTCTAGTCACGTCTTCTCACATACTATTTACTCTATCTTCTATAACAATATACTTTGTAAATACAGAAATATATTACTAAAAAGCTTATTTAAACAAACCTAATCACAAAATAAAAAAGGGGTTGTGCCACAAAAATATTAAGGGCATAACATAAATATTTACAGCAGTTCCCAACCTGCAGGAACTGCGGCTACTGAATTTTGTCTGTTAAGGTTAGTGTATGTGATATCAAGCTTTTGTCATAAATGTTTCACAAATTATTTTCCAGTAACATACAGTTTTCTCTGCTTCCTTTTCTTTAAACTAAAAAATTTGCATTAACTTGATATTCCATATATTGATTCTCAAAAATGTACAAAGATGCCACATTTCAATGAAGGACTACATTAAACATTAAATGCTAATTTAAAAAAAAATCACCCCTTAAAGAAGTATTAGAATTTATGCATTTAATGTAGGTCAAGAATGGATATAGTTCAAGTACATCAGATTCTATCACTTTTTATTGGCCGACTAATGCACTTAATTGTATAAAACTCAAAGGTTAAAATCTACATTGTATCAATGTTTTAAAAGACAATTAAAAACTCCGAC
>JGI20166J26741_11483140_pt1 | contig 12994 bp, 8 predicted proteins | sample TergutCu122P5_FD_26741 | JGI IMG/M metagenome (IMG submission 26741)
CTTCCTGAGCACATTACACGAATTACACGAATACGTGTAGGATATTGAAAGCGGCTTGTTCCGGCAAGGTCAGCACCAGAGTAGCAGCACCAGTTGCACAAGAACCCCATGATCTTCTCTTCAGGCTTATCAGCAAGAGCTGCGCGAATCTGTGAGAAAATCTGTTCATCGGTGAAGTGCTTTTGTGTAATGCAATCAGCTGGACAATCTGCAACGCATGTTCCACACCCGTGGCATTTTGCTGGATTGATCACAGCAGCTTCTTTTGGATTTGTTGAAGGTGCTCCATAAGGGCATACTTTCACGCAAATACCACAATTGCCTTTTCTGTTTAAACATTTATCAGAATTCACCGTAGCAACGATAGGCTCAATCTCAACGAGCTTTTTAGATAGTATCGTAGCAGCTCTTCCTGCAGTACCGCTCCCTTGAGAAACGCTGTATGGAATATCCTTAAGTCCTTGGCACGCTCCTGCGTAGAAAATTCCATCTACAGGCGCATCTATTGGTTTTAATTTTGGATGGCTCTCTAAGAAAAATCCGTCTGTTCCACGAGTTACATGGAGTATTCTGGATAATTCGTCTGTTCCTTTTTTTGGTATCCCGGCTGTAGCAAGGATTACCATATCAGCCTCTATTTCTATTGGCTCACCTAAAATTGTATCGTCAGTCCTTATTATCAAGCTATTATTCTTAGTTTCAAGGATCTTCGAAGGCTTCCCACGGACAAAGTTGATTCCCATATCCCTTGCTCTTCTGTAGAATTCTTCAAATCCTTTAAAAGGAGTCCTCATATCCATGTATATTATATAGATCTCTGTATCATGCTCGTGTTCTTTAATGAGTATAGCTTCTTTAATAGAGTACATGCAGCAAAAGCCAGTGCAATATTCATATTTAGTAATATCTCTTGAACCAACGCATTGTATAAAAGCAACAGTCTTTGGAAGCTCACCGTCAGAAGCTCTTATTACTCTACCACCAGTTGGTCCAGCAGCATTTATGAGCCTTTCAGCTTCAAGAGAAGTCACAACATTAGGGAATTTCCCATAGCCCCATTTTGGCTCATCATAAGGCTCATACATATCGTAACCTGTTGCCACTGTGATTGTTCCTACTTCAATATCAACAAGTTCCGGTTGTTGTTCCAAATCTATAGCTTTCCTACCACCGCAAACCTCAACGCATTTATAGCACTCGATGCAGTGATCCTTATTTATGCCATAAACAAGAGGAACAGCTTGAGGGAACGGAACAGAAATGGCTTTCCTGGTTCCAAGATTTAATTCCCATTCGTTAGGATATTCAACAGGACAAACATCTGCGCATTCTCCGCAACCGGTACAATTCTTTTGAATCACATATCTTGGCTTCTTGCGTACAGTTACTTTAAAATTGCCTATAAATCCATCAACATTTACAACATCTGCATAAGCTATGAGCTCGATATTTGGATTACGTGCAACCTCAACCATCTTAGGACCTTCTATGCATATTGAGCAGTCTAAGGTCGGGAATGTTTTGTCTAATTGAGCCATATGCCCACCAATGCTCTCATCATTTTCTACAAGATACACCTTGTATCCCATATTAGCCATATCCAGGGCTGCGTTTATCCCTGCGATACCTCCACCTATGACCATAGCTTTATTTGTTACAGGTACCTGAAATCTTATCAAAGGTTCAAGGAGCTTAACCCTTGCAATAGACATCTTGATTATCTCTTTTGCCTTATCTGTCGCTTCCTGCTTATCGCTTGAGTGGCACCAGGAGCACATCTCTCTAATATTAGCCATTTCAAATAGGAATGCATTGAGTCCTGCTTCCTGTACGCAGTTTCTAAATGTAGTTTCATGCATTTTTGGTGAACAAGCTGCGACGATTACCCTGTTTAGCTTATATTCAGCTATCCCTTTTTTGATCTCGTTTTGCCCAGGATCTGCACAAGTATAGCGATTTTCCTTGACATAAACCACATCCTCCTGAGTCTTAGTGAATTCTATAAGTTGATCTATGTCCAGAGTCCCTGCAATGTTTGCCCCACAGTAACATATGAAAACACCTATTCTAGGTTTTTCAGTCTGAACTTTATTTTCTGGCATTTCTTATATCACCTCAATCACTTTAAGTTATTTACAGCAGTTCTTATTTTACCCACGCGCTCAGCTGCAAGCTCTTTATTTAATGCTTCCTTTGAAGTTATCTTCTCAAGCCCTTTGTTCCATGCACCTGAATCTATAGGAGAATGATGAACTGAAGTCCTCTTTATCTCTAATGCTTTAGGAACAGGACAGACAGTTTGACACGCTCCGCAATAAATGCAATTATTGTAGTCTACATAAACTTTGTCATCTTCTATATAAAGAGCATCAACTGGACAAACATCCAGACAATCCTTACATCCGCTAGGACAAAGCTCTTGATGTAACCTAATGGAACCTTCAATGAACTTAGTAACCTTTATAGCATCTGTTGGACATACACGCCAGCAAATTTGGCAGCCAGCGCATAGCTCTTTTTTCACATCTACAATTGTCTTTTGTGATCCCCCTTCAGGAGAATCTTCAAATTTTACAGAGATGATTTCTAATGGACACTTTTCCTCGCATTTTTTACAGCCAGGCTCGCATTTTGAGCTGTCGATTTCGATATCTCGTGTTAGAGTAGGAAAAACTCCCTTTTCAACTGTAGGAATCCCCTCTTTGCCATCGACTTCTATTTTTATAGCAGAAAAAGGACAAGCAACAGCACAAATACCGTGGAAATCACATTTTTTTTCATCGATGTCTACTAAAGGATGAACTGCTTTGCCATTCTCATCCTTTGGCTGTGATTTTAAAGATACAGCAAAGCGGGGACATATAAGCCTGCATATAGCACATCCTTTGCATAGGCTTCGGTCAACTGTTAAAAGAAAGCGTTTATTATAATATGCATGAATTATCTCTAGCTTGTCATCACTTGCTTTTTTTATCATTTTCATAGAGCATCACCTTCTTTGCGGCTATCTTCAAGGTAACTGATGATTGATGCAGAAGCAACCCTTCCGGCTGCTATAGCTTCAACTAAACTTGCTGTCCCGGAAACTGTATCGCCTCCTGCAAATACCCCTTCAAGGCTTGTTTTCATGGTTTGAGGATCAACTGAAACAGCACCTCTTTCTAATGCTACCATCTTCCCGAGAAATTCAGTACTCGGAGCTTGACCTATAGCTATAATTACCATATCTGCTTCTGCTGTTTCGGTCTTACTTTCGTCAAATACTGGTTTAAATCTTTTATTTTCATCAAATACAGATTTACACCTGATGAATTTTACTGTGCTAACTTTATTATCCTCTCCTAAGATCTCCTTTGGACCCCAGGATGTATTCACGACAACCCCTTCTCTAATAGCATCTTGAATTTCCCATTCATGAGATGGCATTTCTTCTCTGGACTCAAGGCAGAACAATTGAACAGATTCAGCTCCACATCTAATTGCAGTCCTTGCCGCATCTATTCCTACATTCCCTCCACCGATTACAACGACCTTCTTCCCTACTTTCATAGGTTCATTCAAGTTGAATTTGCGCAAAAAATCGAGAACAGGAACCACACCTTCTAAATTTTCCCCTTCGATGCGAAGATTTCTATTTGCAGGTGCTCCAGTCGCTACAAATACTGACTTGTATTCACCACTATCCAGCAAATTCTTAAAGAACTCTTTATCTACAGCAGTGTTTGTCTTAATATCTACACCCATCGCTTTTATGTTATCTATTTCGGCTTTAACCACATCTTTTGGCAAGCGATAAAAAGGAATACCCACCATGAACATTCCACCTGCTTCTGGTAAAGGTTCAAACACAGTCACAGATAAGCCTTTTCTAGATAATTCCCACGCTGCTGTAAGTCCGGCTGGTCCTGAACCTATTATTGCAACTTTATCTGCATCTGGTTTAGGAGAAAGCTTTTCTTCCTTTTTAAAATTAGCAAGAGACCTCAGTAAAACATCCTTAACGCGCTCATAAAATCTGTTCTTCTTTTCATCATCAGATGGAGCTACCAGTGAAACCCAAGTATAAGAAACAGGAAACGGTATCTCAAGTGATAAAGCTTTTAAGTTTTCTTCAAGCCCACTCAATATATAATCCCATGCATATTCATCTTCACTTGCTAATTCTTTCAAAGCATACATGACCTCATGGACATTAACACCTTGAGGACAGCTTTTCGTGCATTGAGTACATGCTGAGCACAACAGATAAGTATTGCTCTGAGGGATATTCCTTATACCTAAGCTGGCTAATTCAAGTATTTTATTGGGTCTATAAACACTTATAAGCTGCGATAAACAGCAGGCTGCTGTACATGTGCCACACTGATAGCAAAATCTAAGGGTATCTCCGCTATAAAAATTAGCTAATCTATGCTTGAATCCTGAATCTACACGGCTGAATACTTCATTTGTCTTTGAATCAGTTAAACTACTCATTTTAATTCTGCTCCACCACCTTCTGACGAACTTCTTTCAGAAAAGCCTTAACATCTTCTTTATTTCCATAGATCAATAAATAATCATCATCCTGAGGCTTTGTTACAAGATTATACTTTGCTATAAGATCATCCAGTCCCCCATCTAATTTTACCTCTGATGCTTTAAGCCTTATCCAATATTCTCCTTTTGGAACTCCAGCTACAAAAGTAGATCTTTTTACATCTAACCCACTGTTATCTTCATAAGCCATGTTGATCTTCTTCTGCCATTCTTCTGCGCTATCTTTCCCAAGCTCTGTTTCAGCTAAAGTCAGCAAATTCATTTCAACAAGCTTAAGAAGAGGTGAATTATCCATTACTATGTCAAGTTCCGCAGGTTCATTTCGGTAAGTGTTTACTAATCTCCTTGCTGAATTTAAATCATCATATAAGTGCTGTGGAACGCTTACCTCATTTTTTAAAAGCTCAAGCATAAGGTCATCTAATTTTTTACAAACATTATCATAATTAATCATATGAGATTCACCTATTCTTCCGCTTTGGCTTTTTCTTTTGCTGCTTTTTCTTCCTCTGTAGCCTTTACTAGCCTTTCTACAGCATCAATTCGCGCTCTTTGGGCTAATATATCTGTGGATGTAAGCTCAAGAGCCTTTTCTGGACACCATTCGATGCATGCAGGTCCTCCCTCGCGGGTTTGGCACAAGTCGCACATTCTTACAACTTTATTGCGTTCCAATTGAATTGCTCCAAAATCACAGGCTTTTATACACCAGCCACAACCGTTGCACAGCTCATCATTGACGAGGATGACACCGTTTTCTTCAGATTGCTTTAGTGCTTTACGAGGACAAGCAGCAACGCAAGGTGCGTCTTCACATAGTCTGCAATTAATAGAGGCGTTTGTATAAGGATAAATACGCACCATTCTAATTCTGGAACGAGTTGGGTTAAAAGCTTTATTCTTTTCCATAGAACAAACGTATTCACATACACGACAACCTACGCATTTATCCACCTCAAGACTAACAAATTTATGCCTAGCCATACTGTATTCCTCCTTTATTCTTTATCTGCCTTTAAAATATCAGCGTAAGAACCAAGTCCAAGTTCTTCAAGCTTCGATTCTGTAGGCACACCCATTTTATCCCAGCCTCTTGCTTCATAGTAACTGTCCAGCATTATATCGAGATCTTCCTGTGTTACAACATTGCCTTTGCTGACTCCTTCAGGAATAGGATCTTTCATAACTCTTGGCGGCAAGTTATCATCTTTTCTTGTCATACCTTCTCTTATATTATAAATCCTTGCAAGGTTGTTTATCCTTTCGCCATCTTTTCTCATGTCTTCAGCAGTCATTGGTATGCCTGTAACTTGAGAATAAACTTTTGCAATGTCATCATAGACCTTCCATATTGTACGTGTAAATTTGCATATTATCATTGAATCTACGACAGCATACAGATCTTCATCACCCATAACCAATTTGCCTCTTGTAGAATCTGCAGTATATCTGTCAGCTTTTCCGCTTAAATCCCAACCATAGCTTCCATGCCTTTGGTGATCTGCTCCTCTTCTCGATACAGCGTAACCTAATGCACAAGTCTTAAGTCCTCTTACATCATAACCTGTCATTTCAAGACCTTTAATATGCATTGCAAAATGCTCTGAACCTTTGCCTATTTTTTCAGAAGCACGCTTTACACCTTCAGCCATTAAATCTCCGATATCTTCTCTTAAAGCTATCTTTCTCACCATTTCTACTATTGCATCGCCATTTCCAAAATTAAGCTCAAGTCCTCCAGTATCTTCTTTAGTGATGAGACCTTTTTCGTAACATTCCATGGCAAATCCAATCACAATACCTGTTCCTATCGCATCGACGCCATATTCATCGCAATATTCCAAAGCTTTGATCATGGAATTTAAATCATCAACACAGCAGTAAGATCCAAAAGCCATCATAGGCTCATATTCAACGCGTCCAATGGCACCTTTATATTTGCCTTCTTTTACTTCTGCAATATGTTCACAGCGGCAAGGACAAGCAGAACAAGCTTGAATATTTTGAACATTTAATTCATTTACGCGCTCTCCGCTTATTTTTTCAATTCCTTCAAAGGTTGCAGCTTGATAGTTCCTCGTTGGTAAGCAGCCTTGAGCATTCATAGTCAGCATATTTGCAGTAGTTCCAAGTCCTCTGTATTTAGCAGTTGCAGGTCCTTTTGCACGGGTATATAGGTCCATGCAGAAATTCTCAAGTTCGACTGGCTCAGCGACTGCAACATCGTTTGTTCCCCTTACAGCAACAGCTTTAAGGTTTTTAGATCCCATAACGGCACCAAGTCCAGTTCTTCCGGCTGCTCTAAAATGATCGTTTATTAAACAAGCTAATCTAACGCGATTTTCTCCAGCAGGTCCTATTGCGGATACTCTTACATTTTGATCACCAAGCTCGTCCCTTATTCCCTGCTCTGTATCCCAAGTGCTCTTACCCCAGAGTTTAGATGCATTCTTAAGCTGTATTGAATCGTCGTCTATGAAAAGATAAACTGGCTTTGTTGATCTGCCGGTAATCACAACTATATCGTAACCAGCCATTCTCAAATCTGCACCAAATTGACCTGTTGAATAAGCTTCACCTAACAAATTTGTAGCCGGTGATTTAGCGAATACGCCAAATTTAGACGCTGTGCATGGAACAAGTGTACCTGTAGTTGCACCTGTGACATATATTAATGGGTTTTCTGGATCAAAAGGATCGAGACCAGGTTTTGAGTTATCTATTAGAGTTTTAACACCAAATCCTGTACCACCTATATAATTTTTAGCAAAATCTTCGTCAAAAGTGCCAATTTTATGCCTTCCTGTTGAAAGGTCAACATAAAGAATTTTTCCAGTATATGCGTACATATATCCATCTCCTCCTCTTTATTAAAGATTTAAAAAATTATTAACCTCCGCCCGGGAAAGTCGGTAGCAGAGCGATAATAGCACCATCTGTAACTTTCATTGTATTGATTTTCGAATGCTCAGCAATGATACCATTTACTGAGACAGTTAAATCATCTCGCAGGTCATCTGTTGAAGGTTGAAATATTTCCCCTTTAAACTTATCACCATAAATACTCGAGAGAAATTGCAATAATTCATAAACTGTGGATTCTGAGTGAATATAAACTTCATCTTGATCTTTGTTTGTAGCTGATCGAATTGAGCTAAAAAATAAAAGCTGAACCTTTATTTTTAATTCTTTATCCAGTTCAGTTTGTTCACCCATAGTTCCCTCATAAGATTCGAATTCAATAATATTTATCACTTCCTTTCATTTTTGTATCTATGAATAATAATCTGCAACTATATTTATATTAATATATATTTATATTTCTGTCAATTATTTTACTAAGTGAAACACTGCAACTCAAATGATGTTATTGATTTCACAAAGTTTAGTTGGTATATAGTAAAAATTAAACTCTAGACAATAAGATTTGACTTGACAATATTTGAAAAAATCGACTAAAATAAAATTACAATTAAGAATAGTCAAATAATGAGGTGCCCATGTATATTAAACGAGCCATTGAAGAATCAATAATAAAAATATCTAAAACATTTCCAGTACTTTTATTAACAGGTCCTCGCCAAGCTGGAAAAACCATGATGCTAAAAAAGCTTGCGGAAGATTCACGAAAGTATGTTACACTTGATGACCCGGATATTCGCCTTTTGGCTAAATCAGATCCTGCATTATTTATGCAACGCTTTACTCCACCAATATTAATCGATGAAGTCCAATATGCCCCCGAAATCCTGCCATATATTAAAATGAGCGTAGACAGTTCAGGCAAAAAAGGTGACTTTTGGCTTACAGGATCCCAGGCATTCCACATGATGAAAAATGTCAGCGAATCTCTTGCGGGACGAGTTGGCATTGTCAATCTATTAGGATTGTCTTCAAGTGAAATCGGTGCTTTAAAATCTGAACCTTTCACAACATCTCCAGAGCGACTAATGTCACGATTAAGTGCTGTTCAAAAAATGGGAATAAATGAAATCTTTAACCGAATATTCAAAGGAGCGTTTCCAGCACTTTACGGTGAAGATGCGCCTGACTTATCCGACTTTTACCGCTCATATATCAATACTTATTTGCAAAGGGACATTAAGGATTTAACGCAGGTTGCTGATGAAACAGCTTTTTATAACTTCATGATAATTGTAGCAGCAAATACCGCTAGACCAGTTATATACGAAGAAATAGCTAAAGACGCAGGAATCAGCCCTCCAACAGCAAAAAAATGGATGTCGATTTTGATGTCTTCCGGTCTTGTTGCGTTGGTTCAGCCTTATAACAACAACGTATTGAAGCGAGTAACGAAAATGCCACTCCTGCACTTTTTAGATACTGGGCTTTGTGCTTATCTCTTAAAATGGGGGAATCCAGAAACATTAGAACGAGGTGCTATGTCTGGTGCCTTTTTTGAAAGCTTTGTATTTTCTGAAATATATAAAAGCTATCTTAATGCTGGAAAAGAAGCACCTTTATACTATTACCGAGACAAGGAAAAGCGGGAAATAGACCTTTTGATTTACGAAAACGGTACATTGTATCCTATCGAAATTAAAAAAGCAGCATCCCCTGGTACCGAAGCTGTAAAACATTTTAAAGTTCTAAACCCTGTGACAGAGCCGGAACGCTTCGGTGAATTAGAACAATACAAAATTGAAATCGGAAACGGAGCAGTGATTTGTATGGCTAATGACCTTTTACCAGTGGATAAAAAGAACTGGTTCGTTCCGGTGTGGATGATATAAATTCTAAAATAATCATTAAGACTATGGCTGAACTTGAGGCAATGGAGAATGAATAGATGTTAATCTATAATCTAGGATCAACTGGTTCACTTTCCATAGCAAGTACTCCAAATACGCACTCATGCACACGATAAAGCGGCTCGCATTTTACAAAGCGTTCTAAGGATTCCATTCCTAAAGCAAATTCATTTAGTACCAGACTTCCTTTTTTAGAAAGAGAACGCTTTTTTAGCCTTACCAAATTGCCTTCTAATAAATATTCAGGGCCATAGATGATACGCAAATATTCACGACCACGGCATTTCACAGCTGGTTGTAAAACTTCAGTACCCCTCATTGCTATAAAATCATAAGGCTTAACGACCATACCCTCACCACCTGATGCTGTCAAATCTTCCCACCACCTAGTACCGCTTGCAACATTGTCATCATCTAGCAAATCTACGAGAACGTAGTTGGTTTTCATAAAAATTGGATCCATTCCTGTCATGTATTTTGCAATAGTCTCCATATGCCATATGTGATTTTCACTGCACCACGTTTTGCCCTCTGTAGCAAGAATGTGAAAAGGAGCAATCCTATAATCATCGAGGTTCTTTACGTCCCAGCAGTAGCGTCTATATGCATCTGTATATAAATTGAGTGCTTCCAAGCGAGATTTGTACTGTAAAAGAAGATCAGATAAATCCACCTTCGACTCAGCATCAACTGCTTTACCAGCAAAAACTTCAGCTGCTTTCTCAATAGCTAAAGATGCCGCTGAAAGTCCATTTCGTCCAGAGCGTCCAACAGCAGCGTACTGGTCTTCAAGGAGCTTCTGTGCTTTTACCGACCATGGCATAAGCTCAGTATCGATGCACACCCAATCGGTATTGAAATCGCTCCAGAAGTTAGACTCAAGAAGCACCGTTTGAAGCCGCATCAATATCAAATTCTCTGTCATATCATCGTTAAAAAAATGTCGCCCAGTCCTTGTGTAAATGATCCCAAAACTTCCATCGTTTACCTTAAATCGCCTTGCAGCTGTCTCAATATCTTTACACAATACTATCACAGCTCGGGAACCCATATGCTTTTCTTCGCACATCACTCTGCTCACACCTCTTGATTTATAATAGTTGAAAGCTTCCGTTGGATATTCTAAATAATCTTTTAGTTTGCTGGTCTCGCAAGGTGACATAGTTGGAGGTAGATAGATTAGCCAATGTGGATCTGCTGCGAAGCGACTCATTATTTCAAGTGCTGCAACAGAATTTTCAGCATTGATCTTGATGCTTCGACGAAGATTAGTGGTGAAATATTTCTGTCCAAGTACATCATCTATATTCAGCACATCATCATCTGCAGGTGGTTTATCCAGAAACGGTTTAGTCGGAGGGTAATATACCTCTTTTGCTTCAACTTGCACAATTTCCTTTTCTGGATACCTAAAGCAAGTTAATTTTCCGCCGAATACACAACCTGTGTCGATGCAGAAAGTATTGTTAATTGCTTCCACATCAGGGGTTGGTGTATGCCCAAAGACCACCAGTGCCTTTCCCCGATATTCATTAGCCCAAGGTAAACGAACTGGTAGACCAAATTCATCAGTCTCTCCTGTTGTATCACCATAAAGGCAAAAGCTGCGAACACGTCCACTGCTTCGACCCTGATACTTTTCCTTTAATCCAGCGTGAGCCACAACCAATTTACCGCCATCGAAAACATAATGGCTTAAAAGACCATCCAAAAAACTTTTTACCTTTGTGATAAACTCTTCACTTTGAACATCCAATTGCTCAATAGTTTTATCCAGCCCATGTGTCAAATTTACGTTTGAGCCAAGCAGTTTTTTTAAAAGCTTTGCATCGTGATTCCCATTGATGCAATAAGCATGACCTTTCTGCATCATATTCATCACAAGTCGCAGAACGAGATCATTTTTAGGTCCTCTATCGCAAAGATCCCCAAGAAATATTGCTTTCCTATTTTCAGGAGGTATGGCGGTGCAGTTCTCAACATCTACTGTGTAACCAATTTTAGTTAGAAGCATGGAAAGCTCATCAAAGCACCCATGGACATCGCCGATGATGTCAAAAGGACCAGTTTCACTCTTTTTATTATTCCATAGCGGCAAGCGAACAATTTCAACGTTGGAAATCTCCTCGATACTTTTCAGAACATACACGTGACGGAAGCCTTCTTTTTTTAAAAATCGAATACATCGGCGTAATTGCTGACCTTGCTGCGCTATGACATGGCTTTTATAATTTCGATCAGGTCGGTTTTCGTTTCTTTCCATGCAAATCTTTTCAGGTATATCCAGCACAATAGCCACTGCATGACAATTTTGCTCCTTCGCTAAATTCAATACCTGTACTCGAGCTTCTTTTTGCACATTTGTTGCGTCTATAACGGTTAGAAGTCCACGGTCTAATCGCTTATTTGCAACATAATAAAGCGTCTCAAAGGCTTCAGAAGATACATTTTGGTTGTTTTCGTCGTCTGAGATGAGACCACGGAAATAATCAGAAGACAGCACTTCTGTAGGCTTAAAGTATTTTTTTGCAAAAGTTGTCTTCCCACTACCAGACACGCCTATAAGAGCAACTACGGAAATTTCTGGAATCTCTATTCGCATAATGTAAACACCCCCATTTGTGTTGGTGCACCGTTGTTTTCATCTATATCACCTATGCTGGAAAATTGCACTGAATAGCCGAACTTTTCGGATGTTTTAGTAGCCCAATTATGAAACTCAGCCCGTGTCCATTCAAATCTATGATCATTATGTCGAAAGTCGTCCTCTTTTAATAAACCGTAGTTCACGTTGTATTCCTTATTCGGCGTGGTTAAAATGACTATAGGTGGTTTTGCAAATTCAAATAGCACACGTTCAAAGGCAGCGAGACGAGGGACATCTAGGTGTTCTATTACTTCTATTACACAAGCAGCATCGTACCCACTAAACCTTGCATCTTTATATGTAAGTGAACCTTGAAATAGCTGCACACGCTCCCTCATGTAATCTCCAGCACGATCTAAGTTCAATTTTTCTTTCACTCGCTCAAGAGTACTATATGACACATCAACACCTGTAATATTGGTAAACTGCTTTTCCTTAACAAGCAGCTTAAGCAGATTTCCTTCTCCACAACCTATATCTATAATGCGCTTTGCTCCACTAACTTTTAATGCAGCCACAACGCTATTGAGACGCTTTGTGTTTAAATTTTGCTTCTTTTCTAACTTTTCCTCTGAATTTTCTGCCTCATTAGAAATAACTTCTCCATCCTCTAAGCTTGCCGCTGCTAATCCTTCAAAAGCGATATTCATAAGTGAGTGTCGTCTATTGAGATATCTACCTGTAATATATGCTTTTTCAGGATGATTTGGTAACCAATCTTCACCGATTCTCAGCAGTTTTTTTACCTCGTCTTCACCTATCCAGTAATGCTTCTGCCTGTCGAATACCGGAATTAATACATAAATATGCTTAAGCAAATCACGTAGGCGGACTTCTCCTTTGATAGTGAGATTCACATATTTGCTTTCTCCCCAATCAGGAAATTTTTCGTCAGATATAAAGGTTTCATAGATGACTTCATATCCAAGTGGCTCAAATACGCTGTTTAATTTCTTTTGTTCACCACGGCAGGACAGCATGGTTACCGTTGCTATTAAATTTAGCTTAGAATCGGATAATGCTTGGTGTGAATCTG
>JGI20166J26741_11483251_pt1 | contig 12993 bp, 5 predicted proteins | sample TergutCu122P5_FD_26741 | JGI IMG/M metagenome (IMG submission 26741)
TCAGCTGCCCCTCCATGTTAGTATTGCACAGACTACATGGCTGCAAGTCAGCTGCCCCTCCATGTTAGTATTGCACAGACTACATGGCTGCAAGTCAGCTTCCCCTCCATGTTAGTATTGCACAGACTACATGGCTGCAAGTCAGCTTCTCCCTGTCTGTTAGTATTGCACAGATCACTCTCATCTCAGTCAATCTGCAGTTCATTAAGTGAGAGTAATAACTTCTGTGTTTCCTGGAATGTGACTGTCCATGAATCGTTTAATGTATTTTAAGCTTGCGAAATGTATGTATATTATTGAAAACAAATTTCCCTGCTTTTTATGCTTTTTTTGGCTATTGTATATTTCTGTTACTGGTATTGCACATATTTTTGGAACCAGACTGGCATTTTATATTGAAAATGGTTTCTGATACTTGTAACTGTTTTATCTGTCCCATTTGATCACAGACATTGACAATGTACTGTATTTATATGTTGAAAAGGTAAAAGAGTGGAATCCTTGTAAGTAGAATAATAATGCGAAGAGCATTTTTGTTTCAGAGGCCTGGTGCTGCAGGACCTTACGTTTGTACACATTGGAAACAGCGACCTGCTGCCGGAGGGCTCCATCAACTTCTCAAAACGCTGGCAACAATTCAACATTGTCGAGAATATGAAGAGGTTTAAGAAGGGGCAAGTAGATCATAACTTCTGTGTTGGGACCTGTGAAGGGCCGTCTGCAGTTCAGAATGTTCTGGCTGTGAAGGGCCGCCTGCAGTTCAGAATGTTCTGGCTGTGAAGGGCCGTCTGCAGTTCAGAATGTTCTGCAAAATTCTCTGGATAGCATGTGGGCTTAAGAGAGAGGAGAGAGAATAGTGGCTTAGGGTGCTTGGTACTGGAATTGGTGTGTACTGGTTTGAGTAGCCAAAGATGGGATCAAATTTCACTCTTTTTTTGGTGATGGTTCTGACAATCAGTGCAAGTTCTTGTGGAATGTTATCTGTCACCTGTCTACCAAACTGTATGTTGTCACCTGTTGGCAGGCTGTAGTCATAATATTCATTACTGCATGAACCTGAAGTCTGTTATGGAGAATTTTGTACTGCACAAAATGTTTCAGCTGCAGAAGGAAGATGCTAGTTGTACTGCATGCATGTCATGTGACTTTCAGTAACTGAACTTTATTGTGTTGACTAGCAGCCCTTCTGCACTCTGTAACACTTCACCATTTCCAGTTTTTGATGCCTAATTTGCATAATCTTCAGTAACTATTTTTGTTACCTGGTTGACATGTTTGGAAATATTTTATTTCCATTGCCAATTTTACACCTTTTGACTTTGTCATTGTCTGTATTTATCAGGTATTGCATGTAATCTGATATTGAAATAAAGCAATGTATTTACATAGCATTTTGTCTACTCATAAAAGTTAGCAGCTTAATTCAAAATAGCTGAAACTTGCATCTTTTAAACACTCTTGTTATATTTCATTGTGTATCGTGCCTCCATTACTGTTCAGATTTAGAATTTGGTATTACATTGCTGAATAACATCCACTCTGCTCAGCTGTTTGTAGTGACCAGATCTTTGTGCAGCGGAGAATAATATTTCCAGACACGTGTTAACCAGGGCACCATGGGTGGTCACTGGTGATGACATGAATTATATGTTGTAGCATATGTGAGTGCTGGATGATTATAATGTGTAGAAAGGCTGTTGATAATGCCAATGAATCTTCTCTTGCAATTGACTGTTTCTCTGGCACATTGTAGTGGTCTGACTGTTAACTGTTCTTTCTCTTGCAGAACATACTCATTCAAAAAGCATGAGCGAATTAATGCCTTCTTCAACAATTTTGATGAGTTCCTGTGTGAGGAGGCCATGTGGCAGATATCCGAGTCCATCAAGCCAAGAGGTGGGAAGAAGGCACAGTGATGTGATCGCTGGTCGAGAAACAGGACAACCAGGTCACAGAGCTGCTCCGTGTGGCTGCAGCGGCTCAGTTGTGGCTCCTCCAAGTATTGCCAGACTCTTTTGTAAATAGTTAACGATACTCGGAGGAGTCGTGTCTTGCCCAAGATAAGCCCAGAAAGTACTGAGTTACTGTGCCATCCAATGATAAGTGTTGGCAATAGATAGCAAGCCTTTAAAGACCGGCAGATGTCTTCAGAACGGTTTGTCTGGTGGCAGAGAAAGAATTAAATTTGCAGCCTTTCAGTCAGTATTCTTTTGTCTCCAACCATGTGTAATGCTGTGTGTCTCATGAACAGTGAGGTACTGTTTAAATGTCAAACCTCTTTTGGTATGCATCGCAGCACATTTCTTTGTCAGAGGAAACCATCCTCTGGTAGCACAATTAGTTTAATCCTATTATATTGTTTGACTGCATATTTCTGCACAATGAACAAGTGCAACGAATACTCCATGTGTCCACGTAGCTGTCGGTAGTAACTTGCCGTAGCTGTTGGTATTAATGTGCCGGTGTATCAAGTAGGCCTAATCCGTCAACTTTAATTTTTATGATTACTTTATTTTTGTTATAAGTATTTGTTTTTATTTCAGTGTTTTATATCATAGTGTGTGTTGTGAACAGGTATTTATCTCTTTGATATTCATTTCATTTTGGCCTGCATGTAGATGTGCCATATGGTGTGCGCATGGGTGTGTCTGTGTGTGTGTGTAGACTGCTTCTTTATGTCGGGTGTATCCGTTCACGTGAATGTGGCTTGTGAGAGCTGGAAACTGCCGAGGGATGCTGTTAGAGCACAACCCTCATTTATACTCCCTTTAACCCTTTACATTTGACTGTGGAGCAGCCCCAACATTCAAATCTGTTCAACCAGCTTGTATGCCAGGCAGCCCCCACCTTCTGGTTATTCCTCTCAAATGTTACATCTCAGGGCCGTCACTGCTCTTGATACATTGCTGATAGCTTCTGCCATCTGTTGGTAACTGGACAACCCATTTGGTCTTGTTGTTTATGTTTCAGTCTGGCCATAAATAAATCTTATGAAGGCCGTGCAAAAATGTACATAGGAAAAGTGGAGAAAAAGAATCTGAGTGCTGAATGAGTAATGGCTCAGATTAATCCCAGTGCAAAGGGTTAATGAATACACAACATTTGGCATTAAAAATAGGCAATTTTTACTGTAACTTTTCTTTGCTATGCTGACTAGAAGTAGTGACGATGTTATGCGGTGCAGTAGATGTCACTGTTTATTTGTCTAATTCCTTTTAAATTTCTTCCATGTGACTAGACATTGGCTCTATCAACTCTCAACTTTCATTATGTACTTTCCGGTTTTATTATATGGACACATGATGATAATTGATGTTGATACGCACAGAAGGCAGTGCAGGAATTGTTTACATTATTTATGTTTGTCTCCTGTGAATGTTGTGAGCTCAGAACTTCTTACTGTGTTTTCCCTGTTTTCTTTGTGATGTTTGAACAAGAAGGGGTAAACTGTGCAGGAAATGTCACAGTATGTGAAAAGGGCAAGCAACAAAGAATTCTGCTACTGGAGTGGCTCAGATAAACTGTTAGGTCTGCTACTGGAGTGGCTCAGATAAACAGTTAGGTCTGATGCTGGGGTGGTTCAGATAAACAGGTCTGCTGCTGGAGTGGCTCAGATAAACAAGTCTGCTGCTGGAGTGGCTCAGATAAACAAGTATGCTGCTGGAGTGGCTCAGATAAACAGGTCTGCTGCTGGAGTGGCTCAGATAAACAAGTATGCTGCTGGAGTGGCTCAGATAAACAAGTATGCTGCTGGAGTGGCTCAGATAAACAAGTATGCTGCTGGAGTGGCTCAGATAAATTGTTAGCCCTGCTGCTGGAGTAGCTCAGATAGAGTGCTAGCTGTGTTGCTAGAGTGGCTCAGATAGTTAGCTGTGCTTCTCGGGTGTCTCAGATAAAAAAAGAGTTAGGCCTGATGCTGGAGTGGCTGTGATAACAACTGTGTAGTTCATTTGTTGGAAATCTTAATTGTTTTTCTGGCATTTCCTGTCAGTAAAAATATGTAAAAGGATAAGCAGAAATGGGTAAAGTTTCCTCCTTGCCTAAGCTTTATGATGTGAACACATACAGACACATGGAGGTATTGCTCCACCCATTCTTCATGTTGACGCTAGGTAGACGTTACTCGTCAGGTTCACATGCAGCTGCCTGAACCCTGGGGAAGGAGCCCCTGGGTGCCAGTTGTATACGAGGCTGTCTGGGTCCCAAAGTCAGTCTGAGCAGTGATGGTACAGATTGTTGATAAATGCAAAATGTGTGTAAGGAATGACATTCAGAGTAGTCTGCTGGGATGTGACATCACCTGTGGTGGTAAAAGGACACCAACATTTCTGAGGAAGTTTGGCTTTTGTTTTGCACAGCTGTGTTGCTGAATACAGTGCTGTGTCATTGGATGAATAATTACAAATGTTTCGGAGGATCATAGTGCCTCCAGATGCCTGGAACTGCGCACACAACAACACAGCATCACACCATAGAGGACTGTGTGTTCATTCTTGGGGAACATACTGCTACCTTCATTGTCAGGATTTAAGCAGCCTGAAAACGTTGGGAAACATTAATAATGTTAGTACCAGACTGTGTGATGTCACACCTAGAAGACTGTAATATTCATCCCCATAAAAACCTCAAATCTTATAGAAGGAACATTACAGTCAGGTACATCTTTTCAAATTTGGAAGTAGGGAGAAGAGAGAAAATACACAAGTATGTAGTGTATGTAAATTTTTAGGTAGAATGCCATATAAATTCCCATGTGATTTAATTCAGCACTGCAGGCCTGTGATGACATGACAGTGTGTGTGTCACTGACACACACTCCTTTTTTTGTACTTTGTCCATCGTCTACATTGGGGGGGGGGACACGACATTTCAGAAGCCGGCTCTGCTTCCGTCTTCAGACAAAGAAGCACCCAACCGGTTGAACCCCTCAGATCGAGCCAATACCAGTCACTGGGCAGCACAGAAACATTCAGCGTGTTACAAAATGATCCTGAGAACAGATAATAATTAAAGCCTGGAACACTTCTCAAATTAAAACCATAAAAAGGAGCCATGAACTACCATGGCCCTGAGAAGAGATCTTAAGTTGATGGCTGTTTTTTTGTGGTTTTAATTTGTGGAGTGTTCCAAGCTGTATTGTTTGAGTCTGGTGGTGGTTTTTAATTTTTCTGTAGCCATTTTCCTGTTCCTACCCTTGGACTTGATGTTCTCAGGTGCGTTTCATAACAAGTTACTGTTTCTGTGGTGCCCATTGACTGAGAATAGCTCAATACAAGGGCTACACAGGGTTAGGTGCTTCTTTGCCTTAAGACGGAAGCAGAGCTGACTTCTGAAACATCATGCTTCTTTAAAATTTAAATGATGGACATAGTCCAAGAAAAGGAGATTGTTAGTGACCCACCTGATTTGTTGCTTCCTGGTGCTACAGTGTGTGTGACTGTACGCTATGTATGATTTTGTTGTATGTCTTTGTAGACTGCATCAATTTGCAGTGTAAATGGTTGTACAAACTACTCTGTCTCATGTTTATTCTTTTATGTTTTTTGTTTTGCTGTATGATACTGTATAATATATTTTTGTAACTTATTGTTATGTAATTACACTTTTTGTTATATAAAAAAGTCTTTTGCAGAGCATGGCACTTCAGTGTAATGTGTAAATTGCCTCATGATTTTCAGCTGTTTACCACACAGCATGAAGCAAGTTTAATTGTTACGTAAAATTTCAGTTTGTGGCATGTGACACTGTGTAGCTTTGTAGATTGATGCCACCATTTTGATCACACTTCCTCCATCTTCAGGGTAGAAATGAGGTGCGTTCCTCAGAGATGTTGGTGCCTGTCTACCCAACTAGAGTCTGATTGCAGTCTTATGTCACCTGCATGTGTGTGTGGGCAGGCAGCTTACAGCCTGGACTGTGAAAAGATTGGGGGTCATACAGTGGGCCAGTTGAAGCAGCAGTGTCATTTATGTTACTAAAAACATGGCTCTCTGACATCCTCACATAGCACACTATTTCATGTCCTGAACTCCGGGTAACTCTGCTTTTGTGTGATTGACAGTGCCATAGTATATTGTGAGTATTGTATGAGAGCCATGCTTCTGGTCAGTTAATAGCAGGCAACACAGAACAGTGTACCCTATATGGCTGCTTGTAACCGGCTGACCCCCAGGGCACTCCTTTAGTACCTCCTACAGACAAGTCCCAATAGAGCAACTCAGGTCATTTCTTTACACAGTGCCATTGTGACTGGACCTTGCATGGTGTCATGTTCAAGAAGACTGTGTCTGGACACTGACTGCTTGGACAGCCTTAAATCTGATATACTGATTGATCTGTATATCCCACAACTTGCAAGCTGCTACACTCCTGTGTTCTGATGCTCATCCTTGCCGTTTTTGTTTCTTTTCCTTCACTTACTAGTTAACTAACCCATTAGCAGAGGCTGCTTGGAAAAGTACGATGATACTGAAACTGATTTACTGAAATAGGTTGTGAATATTGTGAAATGACTCAGGATTGGATCCAAATCATCATGTTTGAACATGGTGATAAATCATCAGGTTCTCTAACAGAGAAACTGCGTATCAGCTGTCTTACAGATTCATACCATCTTGTATTTTTTTTTCCCTCAGAAATGTAATGCTGTTTCTCTTTCGTGTGTTTAGAAATAAACTTTTAAGTTAAACTGGCACAGTGTCTCATGTATTTATTTACCAAATGAAAAAGTTTAAAGTTGACCCTGTGTATGCCATGAAGTCATGCGGGGGTGGCGTATAGCTGCACTCAATCTTGACCTTGCACTAGATTGCGATGAGTGGTCAGTTTCATGCCCTGGCCACACTATATCCTGGGAAAGGGCCACCAGTACCAATTGAGTAAGAGGTTGTGTGGGCCCCAGAGTGGGTGTGGGCATGTTGGAGAAGAAGGAAATCTTGCCTCTGCTGGCGGTCAGCCCTTGGTCCATCGCACCCATAACATGACTACAGTGACTGAGCTATCCCCACTCATGTACCAAATCAGAGCTAATCAAATTGGCACATAAACTGAGCACGTCAGGACCTGCACTCGTGTCTGTACATGCATTATGCACTGTCAACAGCAGACTGATCTTGGAGTCAGAAGACTGCACTGACATTCCTGTTTGGGCATTGTGTTGAACTAATAATGAAACATTGCAAAAATGTGCCTATTAGCTTTACGATGTGTCAGTAACAACTTGAACCACTTAACAGATTGTTATAACATTTGATATTTTGGAGTGCAGCATATTGTTGAAACATTCTGTTTTTGGTTGAAATTACTCAATGACAGAAGGCCATTCCATGACTAGGGGTCATTCAGTTGCTCATGTCTCGCTGTCAAGCCCTGAATTCCATCCCAAGCCAGTCCATGTGGGATTTGTGGTGGACACAGTGGCATTGGTGAAAGATTTCCTCTGAGTACTTCAGTCTTCTCCTGTCAGTATTATTCCACTAATGCTCCATACTCATTCATTCATCTATTACCAACATTATACACAGCATCATTGAATAACAGACACTACATGAATATGTATTGAGTGTTACTTGGTAAATGCTGACTGGAGTGAAGAATGTTCTGGACAATACATAGTTGTACAGTACAACAAAACACATGTGATGTGCAATATACATTTCTGTCTTAAGATTTCAGTGTGACCAAGTGTTCCCCACTGTTACGCCATGCATACAGTTTTGAACTCATATGGTAAAGTGGCACAGACAGGTGTGTTTGATATCACACTTGTGTCTCAATGTAGGCTGGGATAGCACAGGTGGTATAGCGACTGGCTACGGGCTGGACGGTCTGGGGATCGAATCCCAGTGGGGGGGGCTGATTTTCCGCACCCAATCCAAACTGGCCCTGGGGCCCACCCAGTCTCCTATACAATGGGTACTGGGTCTTTCCCGGGGTAATGTGGCCAGGGCATGGCATTGACCACCCACCCCCATCCAGTGCTGAGGTTAAAGAAAGAGTAGAGAGATATACCTCTACTCCACCTCTGGGCCTTTATGACCTGTTATAGGGTGAACTTTGCCTTTACTTGGCCACATGTGACGGTACAGCTTCACACGCTAACATTAGTACTGCGTGCAGACAGTTTAAGGCCAATTTCACACTATAGGGACAATCATGTTCCAGCCACTCCATCAGACAGCCTTCAGTATGCTTGCATAGGAGTGCCCACTTCACCACTCACATTCAAGGCACGGTACAATCATGAAAAGGTGCACTTTGCTACAGGTGAAGGACATTTTCCTGCAACATGACTATACCCATAGTTGGCAGTGGGCCTTGTGATGCACGTCTGTGTGTTAGTGGTGATGCTGTGCCCAGTAACCAGCAGATAAAAGCTTTTGGATGGGGTTATAGTGATGTGGACCATCATGGAAATACCCAAGTGTGTCCCCCTTAAAGAATGAACTAAATGTCTCTGACTGAGAGAGAGACACTTGAGAGTGTTGGTACAGAGATGGTACAGCCGTTCAATAAGTACCAACAGGATGCACTATTTACTTTCAATTTATTTCAATAATTAACCTCTGCATGTTTTGAGCAAACTTACTGCTCATCATCAGGAGGTACTACTCTGTATATACAGCAAGTGGTATACGTCACGTGTTTATGTTGACAGGCTATTGGCAGGTGGTAGAGGTTAATTATTGAAATAAATTGAAAGTAAATAGTGCATCCTGTTGGTTCTTATTGTACGGATATATCACAGTGCACGGTCAACAGAACATTAAAGATGGCAGAGCATGTGCATACAAACATGGTCGGTCCTATGGGGACAGCTGTCTCTTAATGCACATTCCTACTTCCACGCAGTTGGTACATAAATGAGCTAGCAAATATCTTGTGACCATTCAGTCTGAATCTCCATGTTCATATTTCATCACTGGTTCTGATGGGTCAGTTTACCCAATCCACTCTCAGCCCAGTCAAAGCTCCATCTTTCAGTAGGTGAGGTTGATTTCTTTCACTCTCCTTCCATCATTTTATGCTTCCAGAAAATCTTTATACTTTACTGAAATAAACTTTCATGCTTTTTCATATTTTAGTACTGTTATTTCACAATTTCTTTGAACCAAATAGGTGTTTTATATTGCAAATGAATTCTGACATTTGTGAAGGTTTTATTGGTCCCAATTACTCATGAACATTTCAGATGCAACTGTCAACATTTATTGGAGAAACTGAAGAGTGATACTATACACAAGAAGCAATTGTTCCTATATGGGCTGTGGTCCACCTCCAAAAACTTTGATTTTCCACAGAGAATGTAATAAGAGAAGGTAAAAAAATACAGTTTTAATAAATCCATGCATTTATTACCTAACTATTTCTGTACAATCATGAAGTCAACACAAACCACTTCTCTAATAGCCTTACCAAGATTCATGCAGGATGTCAGTTGGTACTACTGTAACCTGTTACCACACCTAGCCTGTTAATGGGCTGCATTGTAATATGTCCTATGTCAGCCTCTTTCTGTTAACAATAGTTGATCCTGCTCCATGTAGCTCCAACCTGGCATTTCACTCAAGCAAATCTAGCTGAGCTGTACAGGACTTTTAAAACAGACCGCACCTTCATGATCATTTAACGCTACTTGAAGCAGGATCATTAAAATCAACCATGATATAGTTAACTGCATTAAACCATGGGCAGAAGACAGTGTTTGAATGGCCAAGGTTTATGCAGGTTTCACGTGGTTTTTAAGTACAGTTCCAAGGCATTAACATTACCTGGTACATGAAGCACACTGTCCTTGTTTAACAATGGGGTTATGTTCCTGAAAAATGCAATACAAAGGGCAACAACAAAGGCCAGAGTATTATTCTCCCAACATGAATTAATTAAATTTACAAACAAGACACGGAAGACCCCAGATGCTGCTGGTGAAAACCACTGTTCAAGTCACAGCAAATTTGACTATTTGGTTGCTAAAACTTGTTGTCAATGTTTAAAGCAAAAGCATAATGCCTGGGGCAATGTTAAATGAGGAATGATGAAATGGTCACATGATTATATATGGCTTATACTTTATTGCTCATATCAGCTCTGTCAAACAAACACGGATAATGAAAATTTGGTCTATAATGATGTCATCCTTGTCTCCAAACCTGTGCAATTCTACTACGTGGCTTATATAGGGTCATTATTTTATCTGGCCCATATCACTGGTCACTTCCTGCTGCTATTCCAATGCACATACAGGTGGCCACTGACTCACCTACAGTGTATGCAGTAAGTGAACCAACAGGAAATAATATGCATCACACAAAATAAGGACTCTGTAATACCTTGTAGGGCCACAGAAATTTGAGAAATACTTAAGTGGGACAGGAATCCTCAGCTGGACAGCCCATTGTGAGGCACCCGTTTATATGAGCGACGATGCATCTCATCCACACTGTCCAGGTACCAAGTGCCTGGAAACAGTATGTCCAACGATGCCTGTGGTATATAAGGTGCCTTGTGGTGGTTGTGTTCACGTATCTCCATGATGCTGTCAAACTCTTCAGGGGAAATCTTGTGGCGTAGTTCCAGCTGTGATTTAATATGTGTCAAATTTGCCACAAGGTGCTTCAGGGGTGACCCCGGGTTGGTATCCAAAGACACGTGCAAGGAGAACATAGACGAGGCAAGTCCTGAGCCATAAGAGAACAGCGCTATACGTTTGCCTGCTAACTCATCAGCACCTCTGCTGATTAGCAATGACACCAGGCCACCATACAATGATGGGGTATACATGTTGCCAACCTGATTTGCCACTAATAGTGAGGGCTGTGTCTTTTCTTCAAATGCTGATTTACTCAATGCCATAAATGCCTTCTCAATGTCTCGATCAAAATATGTGTCCTCCAGCTTCACATCCTTGAAAGCCTCAAGTCCAGGATAATGAAGAGACCGTTCTTCTTCTGATGCTCGAACAAAATCATTGAGCATAAGTCGAGCCAATGACTTTTGTACCAGCTTACAATATGGGACATGAAACAAAACTGCATCCAGGTCCTTCAACCCAAAATGCTCTTTACCATGCTTCTCACTCTTGGAACAGAACAGCTGGTAGCATTTGTCTAAGGCACTCAAGTAGCACTGAATTGACAGCTGCCCATCCACTGTTGGGTATTCTGACATGAGATCTGGCTTGTAGAAGTCATATACATGTCTCATGTGAGTGGCACGCACTCCTCGTTCCAGTACCAGGGGGGCATTTGCTCCCACCAGCATGGCAATGGCACCAGCTCCTCCTGTTGGCCTTGCATTACCTTTAGCATACACAGCGATATCGGCTGCCACCACCAAGGCGAAGCGACCATCCCACGCGCTGGACTCAACCCAAGACACACTGTTGAAGAGGGCCGCAGTACCCCCGTAGCAGGCATTTATGGTGTCCACGCCCTCAATGTCAGTGTTGCCACTGTTCTCAAACAGCTGCATGAGAACAGATTTCACACTCTTGGACTTGTCCAAAATGGTCTCCGTTCCCACCTCGAGGCGTCCGATGCTGCTGTACGAGATGCTGTACCTCTCCATCAGCCGCGTCACCACAGTCAAACACAAGGAATTGATGTCTTCGCGGTCAGTACAGAAACCCATTCGAGCCTGTCCCAGCCCCACAGTGTACTTTCCTGCCGACACCTTGTCGTAGGCCTCCAGTTCATTCTGCTCTACATATTGCGACGGAAAGAACAGTTCTAGTGCGACTATTCCCACATCAGTAGGCCACTCACCCATCTTCATGCACTTCTCACCTCAGTCTGGCAATACAAATGTGCTAGCACTGCTTCCTGGCCTCCATGCAGCAGTGTGAAACGTAACACATTACACAAATTGAGGTTCGAAATGACCTCAAAACATGTCCTACAAACCCGGGTTAACCTTATCATAACCGCATTGCGGACACACGTTACCTACCACAGATTATGTTACCTACACTGTTTCCCACACTTCGCTCAGCTGATTCTTTTGAACCCGAGGAATGCCGCCTTAAAATGTGATGCGCTTCACAGCAAATCATCCTTCTTATTTCATGCGGAGCAAATAATTAAACATGTCATAATAAAAGTTCCTTCTTCTACCACACAACAATCATTTTACATTACGGAATTTCAAACACATTCCAACTCTACTATCACACTTCCGTGTGCGTAGTACAATTGCATCACAGAGCGTGCCGTATCACTGCGCATGTGCCGCGGCAAATAGTTCGTCGCCGTGCGAACGACAACAGGTACGAGGAAGTTTAAGTGATGTGTAGTCAGTGTCCAGTATTACGGAACATGTATTTATCCTGATAGTACTAGGGTCTACTGAAACGTAGATACATATGATCCAGACAACGTGGCATCATAGCCTAGAAATCGTTTAAAGTCAAAGACTTTATTCAGATCACTTGAAGAGTAACTATGTTATGGACAATTTCCAGACTTGTCAGTTTTAAGGACAACTTTGAAGAACAGATGTTTTGACGGTGGCAATGTGTTCAAATGACGGTAACACCATGTAGTACAGGGGTTTCCCGACATTCGGGAAGAACTACTGCCTCCGTCTTCAGGGTGGCTGAATCCGGTTATGCCTTTGCTAGGCGGTGTGAAAATTCCAAAAATACCACCACTTGAATGTTTTGAAGAATGGAAGATCTTGGCTGGTGTAAAGCACAGTTCTTTTAGTATAGGTGTGAACTGCGTTACAACTTGGACGTGCAAGACTGAGACAGAAAAGAAGGAACGTAACATACATACATACGTGTATACACATAGATGTTACACGGATCGCCAATGAATTTACGCTGATAATGGGCTGTGGAATAATTCATTAAAATAAATACACAATACAAATATGTTACAAATTTTCCACATGCAGTATTCAAATGTTGCTCTAAATGTATTAAACTCACAATAAAGAGCTTCGTTATGTTAACTTTGCACTAAATATAGTAATTAGGTATCGATATGGATGGGT
>JGI20166J26741_11483363_pt1 | contig 12993 bp, 9 predicted proteins | sample TergutCu122P5_FD_26741 | JGI IMG/M metagenome (IMG submission 26741)
AGGTGGCATCGACCCGGCCGCTGTTCACCCGCACTTCGCCGCTGCGCAGGATGCGGTACAGGTGGCTTTTGGGGACGCCCTTGCAGTGGCGGATCAGGAAATTGTCGAGACGCTGGCCTTGCGTTTCGTCGCCGATCACCCAGTGAGTGACGGAATTGTTACCAGCAAACATCGTTTTCCAATATACTGCCCCCGTTTTACGTCTTGGTTTGCAAGAAATCCAGAACCGTCAGACCGTCCGCCCCGCATCGTTGCGCGGCTATCGTGCGGCAGGCTCGGAGATTTCACTTGTGCGACCGGCGCAAGCCAGACCAACGTAATTCGACTGGTCAAGTTCACTCACCAGAATAAAGTAGTGATGTTAATGGATTAGCCCGCTTCAAGCACGCACGGATCGCCCGTTGCAGGAATTTCCGGGCCGCACGGTCAATATCCGCGGCCCTTGTTTTGAACCAGCACATTCTCCCCCTCGCCGATGCCTTCTCTCATGACGCAAACCGGGAACTGAAACTGTCGCTGCCTGCATGGGCGTTTCGTTGCCGTGCGCAAAAGCGCGCGGGAGCCTCAATACAATGAAACGCATGCTCTTCAATGCGACACAGGCGGAAGAACTCCGTGTCGCCATTGTCGATGGTCAAAAACTGATCGATCTCGACATTGAATCCGCCGCCAAGGAACAACGCAAAAGCAACATCTACAAAGGCATCATCACCCGCGTCGAACCGTCGCTCGAAGCCTGCTTCGTCGATTACGGCGCCGAGCGCCACGGCTTTCTGCCGTTCAAGGAAATCTCCCGCGCCTATTTCCAACCGGGTGTCGAGGCCAGCAAGGCCAAGATCAACGAGGCGCTGAAAGAAGGCCAGGAACTCATTGTTCAGGTCGACAAGGATGAGCGCGGCAACAAAGGCGCGGCGCTGACCACCTACATCTCACTGGCGGGCCGCTACCTCGTGCTGATGCCGAACAATCCGCGCGGCGGCGGCGTCTCGCGCCGCGTCGACGGCGACGAGCGCACCGAACTGCGCGAGGTCATGGATCAGCTCGAAGTGCCCGGCGGCATGAGCCTGATTGCCCGCACCGCCGCCATCGGCCGCCAGGCCGAAGAATTGCAGTGGGATTTGAACTACCTGCTGCAACTGTGGGGCGCCATCGAAGGGGCGGCCAAACAGCAGAGCGGCGCTTTCCTGATCTATCTCGAAGGTTCGCTGGTCATCCGCGCCATCCGTGACTACTTCCAGCCGGATATTGGCGAGATCCTGATCGACACGGATGAAATCTACAACCAGGCGCGCACCTTCATGGATACGGTGATGCCGGGCAACGTCAATCGCGTCAAACGCTACCGCGACGACGTGCCGCTCTTTTCGCGCTTCCAGATCGAACACCAGATCGAAACCGCCTTCGCCCGCCAGGTCAACCTGCCCTCCGGCGGCGCCATCGTCATCGACCACACCGAGGCGCTGGTCGCCGTCGATGTGAACTCGGGCCGCGCCACCAAAGGCTCCGACATCGAGGAAACGGCCTTCAAGACCAATCTCGAAGCGGCCGAGGAACTGGCCCGCCAGTTGCGCCTGCGCGACCTGGGCGGCCTGATCGTCATCGACTTCATCGACATGGAAAGCAGCAAGAACCAGCGCGAAGTCGAAAACCGCCTGCGCGACGGCCTGCGCTTCGACCGCGCCCGCGTCCAGATGGGCAAGATCAGCCGTTTTGGCCTGATGGAACTGTCGCGCCAGCGGCTGCGCCCGGCGCTCGCCGAAACCAGCTACATCTCCTGCCCGCGCTGCACCGGCACCGGCCACATCCGCTCCACCGAATCGGCGGCCCTGCACATCCTGCGCATCCTCGAAGAAGAAGCGATGAAGGAAAACACCGGCGCAGTTCACGTGCAGATGCCGGTCGACGTCGCCACCTTCCTGCTCAACGAAAAGCGCCCGGACATCGCCGCCATCGAATTGCGGCACAAGGTCAACATTCTGCTGATCCCCAATGTCCATCTGGAGACGCCGGCCCACGCCATCACCCGCCTGCGCCACGAGGATCTGAACAACGACGATCCCCGCGAACCCTCCTACCGCATGGTCGACGCTCCGAACGAGGAAGCGATCAAGCTCGCCACCCAGCAAGAATTGGCCAAGCCCCGCCAGGAAGCCGTGGTCAAGGGCATCTCGCCGGAACAGCCGGCACCGGTGGTCAGCGAAAAGGCGGCCGCCGCCGCCGTCATTCCGACGCCGCAGGAAGGCGTCGGCCTGTTCGCCAGGATCGCCTCCTGGTTCCGCGGCAGCCCGAAACCGGTGGAACAGCCAGCGCCCGCCCCGGAGCCGGCGCGCAAACCGCGCCAGAGCCGCAACGAAAACCGGCGCGAACGCGGCGAAGGCCGGGGTGAAAATCGCAGCGACGGCCGCCGTGGCGGCCGCAACGGCAACCGCCGCGACGAGGAACGCGGCAGCCGTAATGAACGCAATGACCGCCCAGCCGAGCGCGCCCCGGCCGACGAGGCCGCCGCTGTTCCGACCGTCAGCGGCGAGCGCAAGGAACGCCGCCCGCGCGGTGAAAAACGCGAAAAAGCCGAACAACGGCCAGCGCCGGAAGCCGGCGAAAACCGCCTGCCGGTCGAAGCCGCCATCTCGCCCGCCCTGCCGCTCGCCAGCGCCGATACCCAGGAAGCTGCCAACGGCGAAGAAGGCGCCCGTCGGCGCGGCCGGCGCGGCGGTCGCGGCCGTGGCGAAGGGCGACGTCAGGAAGGCGAAACCGTCGCCGCCGAAGCGTCAACCGGTGTTGACGAAGCGGTAGCGCCCCTGCCCGACAGCGACGTCACCGCTCTGCTGGAAACCGCCGCCGAGCAGCCCGTTACCGTCATTCCGACGGAAACCGTGGCGTTTGAGCCGGCACAGCCCGAGGTCGTCGAACCGGTGCAAACGCTCCCCGCCGCCGAGCCGGCGGTCGAGATTGCGGCCGAGGAAATGCCGCCGCCCGCCGCCATCATCGTCGCCGAACCCGTGGCGGTCGTTGCCGAAGCCAGCGCGCCGGAGCCGGTTGCCGCCAGCGCGCCGATCGAGGTCGCCACAGCGGATCTGCAACAGACACTGGCCGACAGTGGCCTGGTTCTGATTCAGACCACGGCCGCCGCCGTCGCCCAGCCCGAACCGCCCGTTCGCCTCGGCCGGCCGCGCAAGGCCCATGCCGGTCAGGCCGCCGACGAACCGCTGATGATGGTTGAAACCCGGAAATAAGCCAGTGATCCGCTGACTTGCGGCTAATTCCATAAAAGGGGAACGTGTTCAACACGTTCCCCTTTTACCATCTGTCCGCTCTTGTCACGGCGCCAACATGCTGACCATCTATCAACTGAAATCGCGGTTCCAGGGGCTGCTCCGGCCGCTCACCCAAGCGCTCGCCCAAGCCAGCGTCACCGCCAATGCCGTGACCCTGTTTGCCCTGTTCGTCTCCTTGGCGCTGGGCGGTTTCCTGTTTCTTTTCGGCCCCGAGCAGCCGCGCTGGTTTTTGCTGCTGCCGCTGTGGATGTTCCTGCGCATGGCGCTGAATGCCATCGACGGCATGCTGGCCCGGGAATTCGGCCAGAAATCGGCGCTCGGCGCTTATCTCAACGAACTGTCCGACGTTTTTTCCGACGCCGCGCTGTACTTGCCTTTTGTCCTCATCGCGCCGCTCGGTTGGGGCAGCGTCGGCAGCGTCATCTTTCTGGCTGCCGTTTCCGAGATGGCCGGGGCGCTCGGCCCGATGATCGGCGCACCACGTCAATACGACGGCCCGCTGGGCAAGAGCGACCGCGCCTTTCTCTTCGGCGCGCTCGGCCTCTGGCTGGGTTTGGCCGGCAGTTTGCCGGGCTGGATTTTCTGGCTCTTTCCGGCCGCCGCCGTCGCCATCCTGCTCAATATCGTCAATCGCATCCGCAGCGGTCTGGAGGCCGCATCCCGATGACACTCCCGATGACACGTCCCGTTGAAGAGCATCACTTTTCCACGCATGACGGCGAATCCCTGTTCTACCGCCGCTGGCCCACAATCAGCCCGGAGCGGCGTGGCGCGGTGGTCATGTTCCATCGCGGTCACGAGCATGGCGGACGCATGGCGCATCTGGTCGATGAACTGAATCTGCCGGATTTCGATTTCTACGCCTGGGATGCCCGCGGCCACGGCCGCTCGCCCGGCCCGCGCGGTTATTCGCCGAGCTTCGCCCATTCGGTGCGCGACGTGCAGACCTTCGTCGAGCATCTGCGCACTGCCTGGGGCATCGCCGAAGAGGACATGGCGGTGCTTGCCCAGAGCGTCGGGGCGGTGCTCATCTCGACCTGGGCGCACGATTACGCGCCGCGCGTGCGCTGTCTGGCGCTGGCTTCGCCGGCTTTCAAGGTCAAGCTGTACGTGCCTTTCGCCCGGCCCGGCTTGAAATTGCAGCAAAAATTGCGCGGCAATTTCTTCGTCAATAGCTACGTCAAGTCAAAATTCCTGACCCATGACCCGGAGCGTCAGGCGTCTTACGACAGCGACCCGCTGATTACCCGGCCCATCTCGGTCAATATCCTTCTCGCCCTCTACGAAGCGGCGGAACGGATCGTCGCCGACGCCCAGGCCATCACCATCCCGACCCAGTTGCTCATTTCCGGCGCTGACTGGGTGGTGCACCACGGCCCGCAGCACGATTTTTTCGCCCGCCTGGGAACGACGGAGAAGGAAAAGCACGTTCTCGACGGCTTCTACCACGATACGTTCAGCGAAAAGGATCGCCAGCAAGCCGTCGACAAGGCTCGCGCTTTCATCCTGCGCCAGTTTGCCGCGCCCTGGTCGCGGCCCGATCTGCGCCAGGCGCACCGCCATGGGGCGACATTCGACGAAGCTCGGGAACTCGCCCGCCCGCTGTCGACGCTCAGCCCGAAAGGGCTTTATTGGGCGATCTACCGGGCCAACATGAAACTGGGCGGGCTACTGTCCCAAGGCGTCGCCCTTGGCCACGCCACCGGCTTCGATTCCGGCAGCACGCTCGACTACGTTTATCGTAATACGCCCGCCGGCCTCGGTCCCGTCGGCCGGGCCATCGACCGGCAATATCTGAACGCCATCGGCTGGAAAGGCATTCGCCAGCGCAAGGCGCATATCGAGGAACTGCTGCGCACGGCGCTGGAGCGCTTGCAGAATGAAGGACGTTCCCTGCGCGTTCTCGACATCGCCGCCGGTCATGGCCGTTACGTGCTCGAAGCCCTGGAAACCTGGCAAACTTCGGGCGGCCCGCGCCCCGAATCCATCCTGTTGCGCGATTTCAGCGAACTCAACGTGCGTCAGGGGCAGAGCCTGATCGCCGAAAAGGGCATGACCGACATCGCCCGTTTCGTCCAGGGCGACGCCTTCGACCGCGCCAGCATCGCCGCCGTGTCGCCCAGGCCGACCGTCGGCATCGTCTCCGGCCTCTACGAGCTATTCCCGGATAACGACGCCGTTGCCGCCTCGCTGGCCGGCATGGCCGACGCCATCGAACCCGGCGGCTATCTGATCTACACCGGGCAGCCCTGGCACCCGCAACTGGAATTGATCGCCCGCGCCCTGACCAGCCACCGGGGCGGCCAAGCCTGGGTCATGCGCCGCCGCACCCAGGCGGAAATGGATCAACTGGTGGCCGCCGCCGGTTTCGAGAAAATCGACCAGCGCATTGATGAATGGGGCATTTTCACCGTGTCTCTGGCGCGTCGCTTGGATAAAAACCTCGTCGAGAGTGGAGCGTTGGGGAGTCGAGAGTGACCCCCAGACACAACGCTCGACTCTCCACTCTCGACCCTCGATTTCCCAAAAACGAAAACGCCCGCTGGCTGCCCGCCGCCTTCGGGCGCGGCCTGCTCTGGCTGCTTTTTCTCGGGCCGTTTTTCTTTCTCAGCTACGGCTTCGCCAACCAGCAGGCCGCGCAAACAGCCGCCACCACCGGCGTCGGCAGCGTCGTTTTCGCCTGGGAGCGCGGTATTCCCTTCTGGCCGTGGACCATCATTCCCTACTGGTCGATCGACCTGCTCTATGGCCTCGCCTTTCTCTGCTGCCGCGACCAACGGGCGACCAACGGCCTCGGCTTGCGTCTGTTGAGCGCGCAGGTCATCTGTATCATCTGCTTTCTGCTGTGGCCCTTGCATTTCAGCTTCGCGCGACCGCCGGTCGAGGGCGTTTCCGGCCTGTTGTTCAACGCGCTGGCGAATTTTGATCTGCCCTACAACCAGGCCCCCTCGCTGCATATTGCGCTGCTCGTCATCATCTGGCGGCAGTTCGCCGGGTTTGCCGCCGCCGGGTTTGCCACCCGTCCCGTGCGCTGGCTGATTCACGCCTGGGCCTTGCTGATCGGCCTGTCGGTGCTCACCACCTGGCAGCACCATTTCATCGACGTACCGACGGGATTTGCCGTCGGGCTGCTCTGCCTCTGGCTCTGGCCGGAGCAAGGCGGCACGCCTTTACGCCAGGCGGCGACGCGCCGTCCCGCGCTGGCCCTGCGCTATCTGTTTGGCGCGGCGCTGTTTTTCGCCGCCGCGCTGTTATCAGGTACAGCCCTGGGCGGCATCGGCCTCTTGCTGTGCTGGCCGGCGCTCGCGCTGACGCTGGCGACCTTCAACTACGCCTGGGCCGGCGCGGCAGGATTTCAGAAGCACGAGGGGCGGCACTCGCTGGCGGCGCGCTGGCTGTTCGCGCCCTACACACTGGCCGCCTGGATCAATTCGCGGCTGTGGACGCGGCGCAATCCCCAGCCCGACCGCATTGCCGGCGATGTCTGGCTCGGACGGCTGCCCACGACAAACGAATTCGCCGCCTGGGCCAAACAGCGCGGCGGCCAGGCGGCGCTGTTCGATCTGACCGCCGAACTGCCCGCCCCCCGCCTGCCGGCGGCTGCCCGCTACACCGGCCTGCCCTGCCTTGACCTGACGCCCGTGTCTGCCGCCAGCCTGGCGGACGCCGTGCGCCAATTGGCGGCGCTGCAACGCGCCCAGCCGGATGGCGCCATCTGGATCGCCTGCGCCCTCGGCGTATCGCGCAGCGCCAGCGTGGCGGCGGCCTGGCTGTGCGCCGCGCCGGAAAAAACGATAACCGTCCAGGAAGCCATCATGCAGCTTCAGTCGGCGCGCCCGCATGTCGTCCTTGGCGCGGAAAGCATCGCCTGCCTCGAAGCATTTCACCGGGGCCTCTTTCGCCATGAACATGCCCGCTGAATCCGCTCCCGACCGCGCCCTGGCTCTGCTCGGGCTGGCCCTGTGCGAGGCCGCCGGCCGCATCCATGCCTTGAGCCTTGCCTTGTTGTTGCTCAGCTTCGCTGTCGCCTGGCCTTTCTTGAGCGATACGACATTTGTCTGTCTGTTCAGCCTGGGTTTCGGGCTGGCGTGCGCTCAAGCCTGGCATGCCTGGCGACTCGCTTTTGACCGGCCCATCTTCGCTGCCTGGGCGCGATTGCCCGAGGAGGACTGCGCGCCGGCGCAGCGTGATTTCGATACGGCGCTGCACACGCTGCTGAAAAAAGATGCGCCGGCAGGCCGCGCCATGTCCGAGCGCGTCACGGCGACGCAGCATCTGCATGTGCGCCAGATGATCTCGGTGCTGGGGCAGGCATTGATATTCATCGCGCTACTGATTATTTTGTCCAGCCGCCAATAAAAAGGACAGCCCCTTTGATCGAGAAAATTCTCGCCGCCGTCATCTGCCATTTCGCCACGCTGCTGACCGGCGTTCGTGCCCGCTGGCTGGGCAGCCTGCCCGATGGCCGGGTGCGCGTTTATTACGCCAACCACCGCAGCCACGGCGATTTCGCGCTCATCTGGGCGACGCTCCCAAAGCGTATCCGGGAACGGACGCGGCCGGTGGCCGGGGCCGATTACTGGCTCAAGGGCCGCCTGCGCACCTATCTCATCAACCGGGTTCTGCGCGGCGTGCTGGTCGACCGCCAGGCGGGTCACACCGACCAGGCCGACAAACCCACCGGCGATCCCATCGCCGCCATGAGCGCGGCCCTGGCCGCCGGGGAATCGCTGATTCTCTTTCCCGAAGGCACGCGCAATCTGGGCGATGGCCTGCTGCCCTTCAAGAGCGGACTGTTCCACCTGGCCCGGACCAATCCGGCGGTCGAACTGATTCCCGTGTGGATCGAGAATCTTGGCCGAGCGATGCCCAAAGGTTCCCTGATTCCCCTGCCCTTGCTGTGCACACTCACCTTCGGCCCGGCCCTGACCTTACAAACCAGCGAGGACAAGGCCGCTTTCCTCGCCCGCGCCCGCCAGGCCCTGCTCGACCTCGCCCCGCCGGCCGATTGATCTCTCCAGCACCCTGCCCATGACCCCCACCGATACCCTGCTCATCCTCTTTGGCGGCATCTTCGCCGCCCTGGCCGTCGCCAGCCTGATCGGCGGCATGCTTCGCTGGCGGCTGCAAGCGGGCCAAGCGAGCGGCGTCGTCGATAACCTCAACGCCCGCATCAAAGCCTGGTGGTGGATGATCGGCGCGCTGGCGCTGGCTTTCTGGGGCGGCAAGGCAGGCGTCATCATGCTGTTCGCCTTCATTTCCTTTCAGGCCTTGCGCGAATTCATCTCGGCCACCCACACACGTCTGGGCGATCATCGCGCCCTGCTCTGGTGTTTTCTCTTTTTTCTGCCGCTGCAATATGGGCTGATCGCCATCGACTGGTACGGCCTCTTTTCCATCCTGATTCCGGTTTACGCCTTTCTGCTGCTGCCCATCTCCGCGACGCTCGGGGCCGACACCACCCGCTTTCTGGAACGCGCCGCCAAGGTGCAATGGGGGCTGATGATCTGCGTTTATTGCATTTCGCATGTGCCCGCCTTGCTGACGCTGGAAATTCCCGGTTTCGCCGGGCAGAACCTGCAACTCATCGTTTTTCTCGTGCTCACCGTGCAGTCGAGCGACGTCTTCCAATACGTGTGGGGAAAATTGTTCGGCAAACACAAGCTGTCGCCTGAAATTTCGCCCTCGAAAACCCTGGAGGGCCTGGTCGGCGGCGTACTGACCTCAACCGCCGTCGGCGCCGGGCTGTGGTGGATCACGCCCTTCAACCCCTGGCAGGCTGCGCTGGTGGCGCTGACCATCAACATGCTCGGCTTCTTCGGCGGCTTCGTGCTCTCGGCCATCAAGCGCGACCGCGGCCTCAAGGACTGGGGGGCGATGATCGAAGGCCACGGCGGCATGCTCGATCGCGTTGATTCGATCAGTTTCTCGGCGCCGATTTTCTTCCACATCGTGCGCTACTGGTGGGTGCCGTAATGGCCGGCGCGGACTGATGAAGCTGTTCCAGCCGATGACGCCACACAGTCCCCGCCGCGTGCTGTCGCTCATTCCGCCGATGACGCAACTCAATGCGCCCTACCCTTCCACCGCCTACCTGACCGGCTTTCTGCGCTCGCGGGGCATACACGCAACGCAACAGGACATCGCCCTGCAACTGGTGCTCGAACTGTTCTCGGTCGATGGACTGCGGGCGCTGCATGCGCAAGTCCAGAAGCTGCCGGCAAAAAAACGCTCGCCCAGCCTCGCCGCCTTCACCGGGCAGTTCGAGCGCTATCTGGCCGCCGTGACGCCAGCCATCGCCTTTTTGCAAGGGCGCGACCCCTCCATGGGCTATCGCATCGCCAGCCGCGCCTTCCTGCCCGAAGGCCCGCGTTTTGCCGCGCTCGACGTGTATATCGACGATGAAGGCGGCGACCCGCTGGCCTGGGCCTTTGGCCATCTCGGCATACAGGACCGGGCGCGGCATCTGGCGACGTTATTTCTCGACGATCTGGCCGATGTGCTGCGCGATGCCGCCGACCCTCGCTTTGAGTTCGTCCGCTATGCCGAATCGCTGGCCCTGAGCCAGCCGGGTTTCGAGCCGCTGGCTCAGGCGCTGGCCGCGCCGCCGACCTTGGTCGATGCCACGCTGGAAAAGCTGACCCTGGCCGCCATCGAAACTGAACAGCCCGATGTCGTGCTGCTCTCCGCGCCTTTCCCCGGCTCGGTCTATGCGGCCTTTCGCATGGCCCAGGCAATCAAGGCGAAGCAGCCCGGCATCGTCACGGTACTCGGCGGCGGCTATGTCAATACCGAATTGCGTGAATTGAAAGAGCCGCGCGTTTTCGACCATTTCGACCATGTGATGCTCGATGACGGCGAAAGGCCGCTGCTCGCCCTGCTCGACTATCTCGACGGCACGCGGACGCTCTCTGGCCTCGTGCGCAGCTTCGTGCGCATCGACGGCGAGGTGCGTTATATCGACAGCGGCGAACCCGACATTCCTTTTTCTGATACCGGCACGCCGACCTGGGATGGCTTGGCTCTCGATGGCTACCTGTCGCTGCTCGACATGCTCAATCCCATGCACCGGCTATGGTCGGACGGGCGCTGGAACAAGCTGACCGTGGCCCACGGCTGCTACTGGAAAAAGTGCAGTTTCTGCGACACCAGCCTCGGCTATATCGGCCGCTACGACGCCGCCCCGGCCGCCTTGCTGGTCGATCGCATCGAAGCCATCATCGCCGAGACCGGCCAGACCGGCTTTCATTTCGTCGACGAAGCCGCGCCCCCCAAAGCCTTGAAGGCGCTGGCCGACGAATTGCAGCGGCGCCAGCGGGCGATTTCGTGGTGGGGCAATATCCGCTTCGAAAAATCCTTCACCCCGGAACTCTGCCGGCAGTTGGCGGACAGCGGCTGCATCGCCGTCTCCGGCGGCCTGGAAGTCGCCTCCGACCGCCTGCTCGCGCTGATGCAAAAAGGCGTCTCGGTCGAGCAGGTGGCCCGCGTCACCCACGCCTTCAGCGAGGTCGGCATCCTGGTCCATGCCTATCTGATGTACGGCTTTCCGACGCAAACCGTGCAGGACACCGTCGATGCGCTCGAATACGTGCGCCAGTTGTTCGCCGCGGGCTGCATCCAGTCGGGCTTTTTCCACCGTTTTTCCTGCACCGTGCATTCGCCGGTCGGCAAGAATCCCGCCGCCTACGGCATCCGCCTGAAGCCCTTGCCGCCGGTCAGTTTCGCCCGCAACGACGTGCCATTCATCGACCCCGCCGGCGTCGACCACGCCCGTCTCGGCCAGGCGCTGAACAAAGCCTTGTACAACTACATGCACGGCCTTGGACTGGACGAGGATGTCCGCGTCTGGTTCGATCAGCGCGCGCCCAAGCCGCGCGTCGGCCGGCAGTTCATTGCCAGGGCGTTGCGCCGGGGGCAGTAATTCCATTTCCAAATCAACCGATGACTTTGTCGGCTTCGCTTGCCGTGCAACCGCACTGTCTGCGCTTCGCCTTCGCGTGCTCGGCTGATTTAAAAATGGAATAAAACCCCTTGTTGGGCGGCAGTCCATCAGGGTGAATTCCACGCACTACCAAAATTTCATTGCTTAAACTTTACTTTCATCATTGGCCGCTGATCTATGGATGCTCTGAACAACCGCCATTTTCGTCCTATATGTCATAAAACATGCAAAAAAAATGGTGGTTTTTTCCGGTTAGGCTCGAAATTTCAGGATATATACGGGTTTCTTCCCCCCATTCCCGTTTCACGGGCGCACCTCTCCTGCCAAGGGCAGCAGGCGTTTGCGCGCCAGCCACAGGTTCGCCAGGGCAAACAGGGTGACAATCTGCCCGGTGTTCTTGGCAAGTCCCCGATAGCGTACCTTCACATAGCCAAATTGCCGCTTGATGACCCGGAACGGGTGTTCAACCACTGCCCGCACAGCCGACAGCATCCGGTTGAAGGCTTTCTGTTGCTCGGTCAGCTTGCCACCCACCGGTTTCTTGGTCGGGGTCAGTATGGACAAGTCGCCTTCCTTCTCGAAGTCCTCGATCGTCCGGTTCTTCTTTCGAGCCTCGCGCCCGATGCGGATCGTCTCCTCGGCGCCGTCCGTGCCCATTGGAGCATCGAGAACCATCTGCACTGGTGCATGGACGTGGCCCTCGCCGATGATCAGATGCGTGCCCGCAGCGGCCACGCCGCCCATAACATGGCAGTGCTCAAGCACATCACCTTGAATCTCATCCGCCTTGATCCCTCCCCACGCAAGGGCGGCATCAAGGCCCGCCGCCTCATCGCCGCCACCTCCGATAGCTACCGCGCTCATCTACTCGGCTTGGCTTGAACTTTCATGCGATTGCCCTGGGGCGGCCAGGAACACCAGTTCGCGCTCTTCTCCATCGCGATATAATGAAAAGCTTTTCCGCAGTTCGGTCGTCAGACGGCCCTGTTTCAAGAAATCACCCATGCCCAAGAAATTGTTCATCCGCACTTTCGGGTGCCAGATGAATGAGTACGATTCGGACAAGATGGCCGACGTGCTCAACGCTGCCGAGGGGGTCATCAAGACCGACAACCCCGAGGAGGCCGACATCATCCTGTTCAATACCTGTTCGGTGCGCGAGAAGGCGCAGGAGAAGGTGTTTCACGATCTCGGCCGGGTTCGGCATCTGAAGCAGTTGAAGCCGGATCTGGTGATCGGCGTCGGCGGCTGCGTCGCCAGCCAGGAGGGGGCGGCCATCGTTGCCCGCGCGCCGTTTGTCGACGTGGTGTTCGGGCCGCAGACGCTGCATCGGCTGCCGCAGTTGATCGCCGAGCGGCAGAGCGGCGGCAAGGCGGCGGTCGATGTTTCCTTTCCCGAGATCGAGAAGTTCGACGCCCTGCCGCCGGCCCGGATCAAGGGCGCTTCGGCCTTCGTCTCGATCATGGAGGGCTGCTCCAGGTTCTGCACGTATTGCATCGTGCCCTATACCCGCGGCCACGAGGTCTCAAGGCCGTTCGCCGACGTGCTGACCGAGGTCGCCGACCTGGCCGCGCACGGCGTCAAGGAAGTGACGCTGCTCGGCCAGAATGTCAATGCTTACCGCGGCGACATGGAGGGCAGCGACGAGAAGGCCGACCTGGCGATGCTGATCGAGTACATCGCCGAGGCGCCGGGCATCGAGCGCATCCGCTACACGACCTCGCATCCCTGCGAGATGAGCCAGCGCCTGATCGACGTTTACGCCAAAGTACCGAA
>JGI20166J26741_11483474_pt1 | contig 12993 bp, 7 predicted proteins | sample TergutCu122P5_FD_26741 | JGI IMG/M metagenome (IMG submission 26741)
GAGGAGGAGGAGGAGGAGGAGAGAGAGAGAATGTGTGAAAGAGAGAAATACAAAAACTGTGTCACATTCACCACAGTTGATAATAATGTAACTGATATCAAGGATTGGTCACACAACTGACACACTTACTGAATGAAGTAACAATGATTAATCAATTGAGAAAACCCTCCTATTCAAAACACAGTCTACCTCAGACAAGTATGAATATTCCACTGCACACAATTTATATCCTCAGCAGTTATGCTTGGATAATTCATTCTGTCAATCTGATTAACATGGACCAGAGAAGCAAGTCACTCAAACACTTGCACTTGCATTACCTTTCTGTTAATATGAACCAACATGGTGCATAAAAAGTAGAAAGATTATATGACAACTGATCTGATAACATAACTGGCCCTAACTCTAAATGAAGCAAATACAGAAATACATGTAGAATCTTAATTGGGTAGCGATCAATTTATAAGAAGTGTAAACATTCAAAAGTATGGCATGACACTACACAGGCATTTGAAACAGAATGGCATAACACATGCTGGCAGCAATAATGACCAAATGGAAAATACACAATACAAAAAATTCATAATAAAATATTATATTTTCTCACATATAAGTCAAATTATATCTTTTGATATTACAAGTAACAAAGTACTGCATGTCTATGAATGGAATAATTAATTTATTTGAAACATCAACTGAAACAAAGTAAAAGATTAAGTATGCAGGCACAAAACTTCTTCAATGTTATGACATGAATGTATATATCATTTAAATTGCATCCAATTTATCCAAAACTATTACCTGACTTATGCCAATTAGGTACAATATGACATGTAAGACAACAATTATCACAGGAATTCCATACCTGATAAGATACTACACATGGTAAAGCCCACAGGAATGTAAATGTTTGTTACAGACATTGCCTGTATCTCCATATCTCAGCATGCAAGGATATAATGGGAAATGTGGACTGTGCAATTTACTCAAGCATGAACATTCAGTTAGTGTACAGCAAAACCTGAAAGACACCACAGCCTGATCAGCTTTGTGAATTCTGTTCTTTATCAGAACCTTATATACCAGTGTGGCGCAACTTGAACGGCAAGCAAACTACGAGGTCTGTGCACAACTTGGTACAATCATCTCAGAGACTTATGTCACAAACAAGGAAACCTTTGAAGACAGGACAATGACATGGACTGCCAACAATAAATGGAAAATTATGGTACACCATTTGTAGCTCATAATGGGACCGGTGTACAAGTTGAATTCCAGGAAGGCATAGTGTCAAGAAGACTGTACACAAATGCTACATGCCAGTGTCATCTGAAATTGCCTGCTAGAGTGACAGTGGTCTCTTCTGGTACAGAAGATGTGAGAACAATTAGCATCACCATGCTCCCACAATTTTCCTACTTCACACATTTGCATCAATCACATGTTGCCAAGACTGAAAGCCCTTTTCATTGCAGTCAGTAGCATAAGTGATGAAAGGGTGTGGTAGAAATATGACAGTGGAATGGAACCACTTTAAAAATGGTGTGCAGTAAAACCAATCATGATGAGAGGTAAGCTCACACAGGCAAAGATTATAAACTCCTGATTTCAAATGTTAAAAATGAAGTGTTACTTGAAAACGTATGTTACCCATGAAACAAAACGGTTTTTAATTACAATCAACACAACAAATTATATTGCATTATACATAAATATGTGGAGAAATGTTTCAACCATTAAATGTTTCTCTTTCGATGAAAAACAAGCACACATGTAAATAAACCATCCCCGAAACATAAGACGGAATATAGATAATATGTTTCATGCCAACATATCAATGGATACCTTCCACATACCATCACACACCACATTAAAATGACACTACTTTTTATGAACACAACAAACTGCAGCACTGCAAATTTTTATGCTAAAGATACCTTATTTTTTACAAAAAATTAAGGTCATGTATTTTGTAACACCAAATCTGACCCCATATATAATGTTTGCAACTGTAAATTGGTTTTTATGTACAGAAATGGCCTGAAGATGACCATGTAATGGTTGAAACATGCAGCTACACATTTATATAATGTAATAAAATTAGCTGTATTGATGGTACTTAACAACTATTTTGTAATTTATGCAACACAATGGGATGTCAAAGATAAAAACTGTGTTAGAACACTGCATACCATGTGCATACATTTGAAGTACTGAACCATCTGAAGCATCCACTGCACATACTGACGTACTGCATTCCTATTCCACAGAAAAAAGTTCGGTCTACACCCGATGTTTAGGAAAATACTGCAATTTGTAATCTCAGTCACACAGAACACAATAATGAAACTGTTGATGAAATATGGAATTCCTTAATGCTGAAACAGGTGGCACATACAGTTACCACTGAGCTTTCAACCAGTCAAGTAATGTGACTTTTATGTGATGTAAAGTGACACAAAAAAATACAGTAAAGAATTTTCAATTTGGAAATGAAATTTACATGACGTAATGGCAGTTCGATAGACTGTAATACCCGGAAGAAGGAAGATAAAAACAAGAAAACATCAAACTACTGAACTTTGACAAGGAACTAACCCACAATTTTTAATCACTACCCTTGTGTATATTTTTGTATGATTACCTAACTGACTGGGATATTTAAAATCCAACACATTACAATGTTACCCACTGTGTCAAAAGCAACACACTTATCCATTGTTCTAATGAAATAAAATGATCCTGTATATAGTTTACACAGGATGCAGAACATCAAGGAAGTAATGACTGGACGACAAGCAGTTGAAATAGCTACATGGGCAGTGTGCAATGTTAAGCACTTCCTGCCAGTTTTAGTGATTTCCAGTTGGAACAAGACCTTATATTCTTCAAACAGAAGGCCAATTTGATTATTCCTTTTAAGAATTTTCTTTCAGTACTCTAGACAACATTAATTTTTGTGAATAAGCACACTTTGATTCACCAATTACCAATTACATGCAGGTCCCTCATAATATGAGACATATTGAACTCTTGAGTTCCAGACATAACAAAAGAGATGGCAGTAGTAAATAGAAAACCTCTTAATTAATACAACCTTTAATGGAATGCATCGTTGAAGAAATATCTGATAAGCTACAGTATCATCATTCTGTAAAAAGCCCAGCAGACAATGCACTAAAAATGGAAAACAGTTACACTTCATTCTGGACCATAATGTACAGCAAATAATGAGAAAACTTCAGTTTATATTGCACACCCACTCTCTTATTACCATGTAGTATCAAAATAACATAACAGTTACAGCAACATACATTAGCATCACTGGAAAGTATTTGTTTTAAATAATGGAATGTATTTGAATTTAACACAATATTGGCTTCCAGTTTGTGTTTAGGATTATGAAAATATATTACATACAAAGGAATAGGTCATACAAGTGTGAGTGGATTTGGAATTCAAATTATATTCACAAATGATATGCTGCAGATAGCATAGCTTGTAAAATATTCCATGAACAAATATTAATAAAACCATTACTATGTTAAGACACAAGCATTGCAGCACTTTTATAGCAGGCATGGGCTTTATGACAAGAAACTTTCATGACAAACTGCAGTTGGGTAGTTATGTTTAAGACAAAATTTCAACTACTAATTGATTTATAGATGAAGTACTATACCAGTAAGGTACAGGTCTTTCTATCAGGGCTACTGTTCCATGCTTAAGTCCCCTATAGTTAATATAATGAAAGCTATAACAAATCAGAGACTGAAGAGCAAACACAAAACAAAACAGACTGAAGCTATAATAATATTATGTCCCATAATTCTGCTGCAAATGACATAACAACTCACCGAGTTACAAACTAGATAGAACGGAATCCTATGACAAATGGCTTATCAAGAATGCTGCAATGTGGCATTGGTTTAATTATTTAGTTACAAAAGAATCTGCCTGTGTGAAAGGAACACCTGAAACGACTAGGAAATTCATGAGAAATCATTCAATCCACAGACCCATTGGGAGTCACAAATGGACTGGGAGGTTTTGCTGACTTCATAAAGGCTAAGACAAAAGAAATTGCAGAGTATCATGTCATCATTAGTCTGATGTCTGATGCTCAGTCCCTTGGAATAAAGAAAGTGCAGCTATATATATATATACACACACACACACACAAAGACAGACCACAGGCTTAAACCTCTCCCCTTCCCAAACCAACAAACTGTGAGCCCATAAAAATTGTTTTGAACACTGAATTAAAATTTTATAAGATGAAGACCATTACAAATTAGACCAACAAAATGCATGGCCCTAAATGTTTTAATTCACTAAACTCTTACGTTTCGGCCCAACATCACAGAGTGCAGTTGCACAAATCCATCACTAGGCCATACTATCATCTCCAATATATGGTACCGTGAACACACTCCAACCCACAGGCTGTTCCAATTATTATGTACATATCTGCCTCTGTAAATCACACACTGATGATCTCACCACAGTTCCGTATATTGGGGAAGAAAGCATGGACTAGCAATTGTTTTGTACAGTAGCGCTCCCTAATGGTGGGACAGTGAGGGCTGAAAGATGTAGGAGTTTTGTCAATTACATTAAAGTGTGTGCATTTCGTTGGTCTAATTTGTAACAATTATATCATAATGCATGGAGGGATTAATAAAAAAAATTAAAAAAAGGGTTAAGATATTACCACTTAAGCCACCAACACAGCTGATTACTGTATCAAAGTACTGACATGTGGTCTTCCTAATGATTTTTTACCCCTCTCTAACTAAGTTTCTGAAAAGAAACCAAGGTGTTCTTGATCTACGCTGAATGTGGAGAATGAAAAAGTGAAAACATCTTACCATTCTGGTAATTACAGTATCACAACAAGGAGCATCCATAAACCAGTTATCTGTTACGGAAATTCAGTAGAACATACTGGATACAGTTGTCACAGCAAGAACCAAGAGCACTGTCAAAACATTTACCCCACATGAGACATCACTACACTACAAGGTATTCCTGAGACACATTTTCCAGAACTTCATGAAAACCCTTCATCCCACCCCACAAGCTTTTCCAAAAAATTAAAAATACAGTTCTTTACATAAGGATGCACTAAAAATAATGCATATTAAATAACTATGAATATTACTTGGTGATTTAAAATTATGCATTGGCCAACTTAAAAGTAGGGTTTGGTCCATGACCACCCAACATTTTTATTATCACTATAATTTGGCTGGATTTTGTTTTGATTACATCAATGCCAAAGCTAAACGATAATGTGTTACTACTGAAAACAAATTAAGTATTTCATATGTTTATTAATTAATGACGTTCCTAATCTGTTGTTTCCCAGTACAACAGTACTTTACTGTACTGACGTAGTAGTTCTGTAAGTGCAACTCATTGATACAGCTTCACAACATAGCACAACCCATCTAAATATGGAACACATCTGTACTAAGTCACCAACATCCCATCTCAAACTGAGCTATTTTACTGTGACCCTGAAACTGAGTCCTAATTGAAAGAACTTATTTCATACAGAGAAAGGAAAACACAATATTTCCTCCTTAAATTTCCTCAAGTTTTAGTAAGGTATTTCAGACGCTGGTCCCTTGTTGCTGTATTTCATTTTGATAGAAAAATAAGCTTAGAACTGAACTATGTATTCTAAAGAAAGAAAAAAAAAATATATATATATATATATATATATATTTGCCAAAGCTGCTATAATTCTACAATTGGACGGATTATGTGCCAATCAGATCAGTACACTATAGTGACTTGAATATATACATTTCATTTTGTTATGAAAGGAACAGAAGCAAAAAACATAGTCTTAGTGATACACACAGACTGTTGCAAGAATGACACTAACAGTTGCTCAATTATGCTGTGGGTCAATCAATATTAGTTGGAATTAACATGTAACTAAGCCACCCAAAAGTATTGAACACCCAAAAAATAAATTATACACAATAATAAATACTGTACATACTTCACAGGCTCTTTAGAGACTACTGAAAATAACATGACTGAGATGTCAAGAAACACGTATCATTGTACTTGAAACAACCTCAATCCACAACCACTGTTTCATGTCCCACTTTATGTACAAAAAGTGAAACATAACAAACCACAGTACTTTTTTACAGCAGAACTTAGAACAAAAAAAATTCCTGTTCTGAGCAGTCACACTGACACATGCTGCTTTCATTGTTTTCCTATTTACTATACCAATTTTGTGCCTAAATGCAAAAGTATACATTCTAGTTTCAAATATACATATATCTTACGTCTGTTGGAAATAATAAAATTCAAATATAAGTTTGCAGGTTTTCATGGCAGATGTTCTTCAAAGGATGATATTTGAACTGAAAGTAACCCTGACAAAGGAGGCAGCACTCTCCTCCAAAATGAAACAAAAAAAAAAACCGCTCTACTGAACAGTGTAAGAACCCACAAGACCATCATTTGAAACTTTGTACATTTGCACAGATTAAACATAAGGGAAGGCTTCTGGTGCTAGAGCTAACACAATTTGTTTTGATTACTATGCATCCTGCCTCATTTGTCACTTGATTTCCTAAACATCTAAAATTCCAACAGCGCTGTTGGAGTTGCACAGAGGAGAAGTACACTGGAAACTCCAACAAGTGACAAAATGTAAAAGCAACAAAGAGGATGAAGACAGAGCTACGGGCAGTCTTAACTTTAGCATTGCAAAGAGGTGATACATCTGTTACATCCAGCACAGCTTCACTCCTGCAGATCCATCAGTACCAACTGGGCAATGCACTCAAAGTATTCTGGACATGATACTGCAAACAAAAATCTCTTAAGCATCTTCTGGAATCATTTGTAACTGTACAGTTTAAAACCAGCAGCTTTACTGTCTAAGTGACTTCAATGGGTGAGTATGGGTATAAACACATCAAGTTCTAATGCTGCTTTACTGTTAGCCACAATAAATGAGAGTCTGTTTTGATGTCCTACTCAAACAGAAGCCCCACAGCTGAAGGTACAGATATTCCCATTACATCCAACAGTACTAAAAAATGTCTCCCATACATAAGAAATATACACTAAGAGGTGGGGCACAGTACGGCATTACAACAGTGTAGTCACATTCTGTACGGTGCAATACGTACAGGCAACTTCCAAGTGATGCTAGTTGTACATACAGAAATCACTTTAACACAACAATATAAAGCAACCAGACACATTATTTAAGAATATGCGTGGTAAAAGGAATACAATTCCTGCTTACACCCAAGGCTGACTTTAGTCCCTGTGAGAGATCATTCTTGTAACTAAAAATATCTTTATGCAATTCAAAATTTCTATTACTTATTTCATTCATGAGCAACATAAAATTCAGTATAAGCTACTTCTGGGATCAAATATTTACTGGATATTGCAAGTTTCCCAATATTAGAAAGTTATACCTATGTATAACCTCGCAACATCATTGACAGACCCGACCACTTAATTTGCCACTTGATACCCTGTCCTGTTGTCCCCACCACACCTTCTGCTCCCTTGTCATCACTACTTATGTAACATGGTGCACATACAGTCTACAAAACACCAACAGTACACCAGGACACATTTTGCTGCCCCCATCACAACTGTTCATTTACACTCTAAATAGTTTTTCCTGACCAACTTCTGCATTTTGAGTTCTCAGAATCAGCACTGAGTGCTGCTGGTAGGCAAAACACAACATACTGGGCCTCTGTAAAGTTCCACATAATGGAACTTTCCAAATCATCCAGAACCAATTCAACTACTTTTTATTTTATGTTCCTACACAATAAGGCAAGACATGTCACTCCACTCAGTACTGCAATCATATAACCTCTCCCTGGATGACACAGTAATTTTATGTCATGCACATACTCATAAATCACAATTTCACATATTTTCTTGTGCATTAAATACCCAAAGACCAGAATTACAGAAGGGCTGAATGCATCTGCATGATGTAATGGACTTCAATCCTTTTATTATCATAATGGAATTCCTACTAAGTAAAATTCTGCATCAGTGGCAAAAATTATCTCCGCTAGTTTATAGTTATTCAAATTCACATGCAGACCATGGAACATTATTTTGTTTTCATGAAATGTCGAACATGCTGCATTCAGGCAATGTGCTAATCTCTGGAAAATAAACCGTGACTGCAACTTCAGATTCATCACTGCCAGTACAGACAGGCAGTTCAGAAAATTGTAATAACAATCACTCGGTAAAGTTTGTGTGGTGATCAAGTGATGTGGTAAGTAAAAGTGAATGCTCTTACTACTTAGCTCAAGTTCACCTTCTTTACAATGGTTCGTATTACAAAGTTGGAAAACCAATTCGTTATAATACGCCTTGCTATCAGGCAGCGAACGTGTCAAGGAGAATGAAATGAATGGGCATGTGACAAACATAACCTACAATTGTAGAAGACACTAAAGATGGACATAATATAGGCACTGAAATGTGTCAGTCCTAAACAAAACAATATTTGTGACATGGGCAGTTGGTACTCTACTGCAACATAAATTACAAAGTAACAAAATTCACAATCAAGTAAAGTAAGTTAGTGTTGTTGCAACAACATACCTTACTTTGGCTAAAAGTAATATAAACCCTTTAACTCTAACTCCACTAACTCCTTGGGAAACTAAAGTTGCTCACCTAGTCAAGAAATTCCCCAGCTTTTCTGCAAGAAAACTGTAAATTACAGAGCTTACAACAGCTTGTCAAAGGACCCCATCCTCAACCAATGTCACTGCTATTGGGCCACACATGTCAGCTGTGTGCTGGCATAAATTCAGTAAATTGCCAATAATGGATGTGCACTGCGAAATTCAAGCACTGCACAAGACATAAACTTCAAATATATGTTCTGCTGTAAAATGTCTCAAAACAATCAATGATCTGCATGCTTGGATCAACATTTCTAACTTATTCAACACGTCAGCCTTGGGTAAAAACGAAACTGTTACCTTTCTGTTCAGACAACACATATTAGAGATGCAAACAAATCTGAACCATAAATATTGGAATGTATTCAGTCTAGAAATGCTGTTTGGTTACGAAATATGACTGTATATTAACAGCATAACTTTAAGGAGAATCATATGATTATTCTGAAGTAACATGTTTGTCCAAAATAATACATGTCCATATACAAGCAGTCTATTCCAACTTCTGGGAAGTTAAGACAAGCCAAAAGGCAGCATATGTAATAATCACGCGCAAAATATATTTTGGCCATCTGCTCTCTGGTGCTTCGTGCTGGCAACAGTCTCCCGTGACAAAATGCTCATGCAATTACTGAGTGTACTTGGAAAATATTTGTCATGGGCATGGCACCGTAACTTCTGAACAAAACACAGATATGTGCCAGATTAAAAACACCACTACCAGACATACAGCAAGGCCAAAATGCAATTCTACGAAAAGATGTATGTTATGCGAGATTGCAGGCTTCTGCCACAGGGCTGATGAGGTCTTCGCCCTTCTGTGTTGTACACAGCACATGTGTGTAGTTGTTTGGTTTACAACTACCAATGCACACTGCACAGTAGACGGCAGACAAGTCCAGCAGGAATTCCTATTCAAAATCCAAGGAGTTCTGTGAAGTACAGTAAATAAGGTCTGCATTTATACACTAAGAGATTTTAAATAAGAGGCTTTAAACTTTAACTTTTACACACAAGTCATACTGAACCAAACAGCATCTCTATAAACACAAACAACTCTTTAAGTATAACAATCTTGTCTTGCTAACTGATATACACACTAACAAATAACACTGTACAAATTACAATGAATCTTGGTACTGTAGCACCTAAACCATTCCAAAAATAAATCTTCTCACTCTAAATTTGTGTGCCCCTATTGGAAAATAAAATTCTGGACACAAATATGCAACAATGATGACAGACTTGTACATAAGCTTAAGGCAACAACAGTCTAGCCATATACCAAGGGATCTAAAGCATACAATTAAGGCTATGTATAGATATTTACTATGCACAGCCCAGTTTAAATTAGAAACTGTAAATCTGGTACACACCAGTGCCCCTAATTATCACTCATGTGTACACACGCAAAGAGACCTCCAGCCTGACTTGTAAATAATGGAACTTTTAATAAGGACTATCAATTACATTTTGTATGCTGTACTTCTTGTGAGATAAAGCACATGTATTGCAGGCCCAGAAATGACAATTGCACATATGGAACCCAATAAAATGTTACATTCTATGTTCAAGATACACGAGGAACACACAACTTTTAAAATCAATGCCAATTTTGGCCTTAAGAATGGAAATCTGAACCTGACAGAGCCAAAATGTAACAGAAAAATTATGACTTGGTAAATTAAAGTATTTGTCAATTTATTCTTTACTGAAAAATTCCATCATTATGTTTTTCCTGTAGTTATGTTCAATGAAATTATAGAAGAAAAGAATTTAATTTTGTCCTTGAGGCTAATGAACATGGTATAGCAGCTTTTTGTGGTCACAGCTGATTCTAGTACACAAGGTGTTGTCTTGTAATTAAGCTGACTTCTAGTATTACAAAATGAAGTCAGTATTTTCTGTTAGGAGTTCAGAAGATAAAACAGATTTTTTGACATGTACTGCAAATTAAAACTTGGTAAGACCAACATTTTTATGTATGAAACAGCAAATTTCAATTACAGTTTGCGAATTTCCAAATTTCCAAATGGCTTTTTGGTATGCTTAAATTCAAAATAAAGGTTCGAAATTTGTACAGATAGAAAGACACAAGGTTCCTACGCAGTGCTGATAAAGATTCAAGTTTTCTCACATGACATAATGTTCAGTGGTAAACATTTGCCAATTTGGAGGAGCTTGCTGCCTCTATCTTCAGGGAAGCTCAAAAGTACTCTTTTTTATACCACCTAAGAGATGGAGGGTCTTCTTGGACAACCCTGAAGATGGATGTGGCAAGTTCCTCCAAAACATAGGTGAGTACTGGAGGAATTCATCATTCTGCAGCATTGCACTCTGCCACTATGTGTTTGCTGCTCAACATTTCAAGAATGGACAATGGTCTCAACTTGAAGGCTCAAATGTCCAATGAAATTCATTTCTTCACCGAACATTTAACCCTTGAAGGTGAGATCACCATGCAGTCTCAAAATTTTTGGCAACAAACACCTAGTGACAGAGCACAATATCCCAGATGGATATGAAGACCTCAACTTCCCTGCTTTGAAATCCTGAAAACTTGCATCAACTGTTCACCAACTGACACAATCTGCCTACAATCAAAGCATCTTGGATATTTAATCACCAAGACCTGAGATTTTCATCCCGTAAACATCAAGTTTAGGACACTCCCAAGTGACTGTACACTTCTAGTCTTTAGATCCATTGGTATTCCAGCTGTGAACCTGGTGTGCCTTACACTAGGACTGGTGATGTTCATCCATTCATCATACGAGCATTATCAGGATGATGGGTATCTACAATGTAACAGCCTGACATGAAGGAATTATAAAATATATTTGTATATTGGGTTTCTCAACATATCTCTGTCTGAGAATTGAAGGTTCAATGTCCAGTATTTTAACAAGTATTGTACCTCCAGTTTTATCACGAGGCTGATGGCTTTCAAATCGAATGTTTGCAGGCTATTCCCACCTTGACAAGTGAACATAGATTCCCCATTGCTTTAGGCAAAGGCAAAGTCATTCTTGAAACAATGAATGTGTCTATGCATGTGACAGGACTGTGTTATGTTGTGTTGTGGAAAAAACACAAAATATAGTATTGAACAAACAGTATTTATATATGATACGTTTTGTAAAGCACTAAACCATGATGGAAAGCAAGTTTCACAGAAAATTCCCTGAAAGTGTGGTCCCATTAAAAATGCAATTGCAGAACAGTGGCAAAATATAATGCAACAGGATCACTGTTAGATGAAATGACATGGAGTATCTGAAGAAAAACCTGATTGCACTGGTGCTTGATTTGAATCAAGGCTGAAAAAGCTGTTATGTCACTTGGCTATTCAAAGTTCAATGTCCACAGTGCAGCAAACCTGCTACAGTTGTAACACTACAGGATGACAGATGTACCAAGTATTCTGCCTCTAGACTGTGAGTCATGAATGTGATACTGCAGCTTGTTTCAAGAACCTGCGTTTGTCTTCATGATGCACAACCTACATTTTGTTCCAATGAATCGTGGTTTACATTAATTGGGAGTTAAAAGAATAGATACTGGTCCACAGAAAATCCTCATGCTGCCATCAGGTGGCTCTACGCGATTAACAAGTAAGGATGTTATGTGAAATTACCACTCACAAAATAAGAGGGTCATTCTCTGACATAACAATAAATTTCAAACAATACATAAGACTAATTTTGGTGCCTCTTCTTGATCAACTGACTGAAAAGGAAAACTCATATGGACCTTTCATGCAGGGAAATGCCATAGTGCACAAACAGCTAATGGTTTTACGGGTTCGTCAGCTGTTTTTGGTGAACAAAGGATGAGCTATGGATTGTTACCTGCCTGCTAACCTGATTGAATTCCTTGCAACCTTTATTTATGTTCCAGACAAAGAGATAAATAGCATACGAATACCTATCATCCATTACAAAGAATGTAAGAAATTTTCTGGTGGGAAAATTCATTTATTCCAAGACAATAACTTTGCCATGTGTCTGTAAGGTCTGCATAAAAACAGAAAATCAGCACTTATGAGAATCTATGTTGAACTCAGTCAAGCTTAGAAAAATGGGCAGTAAATAACCAGCTATGCAGAAATCATGCTCTAAACAGTGCAAGTGACCCAGTTTCATTACGAACTATAGATTATGTAGGAGAAGAAAAAACCAACGGATGACACAAGTAAAGATGTTTATTCACTTTAGATTAACTCAACATGTTTCGGGCATCATTATGCCCATCGTCAGGAGACAGACTGAATAGA
>JGI20166J26741_11483696_pt1 | contig 12991 bp, 5 predicted proteins | sample TergutCu122P5_FD_26741 | JGI IMG/M metagenome (IMG submission 26741)
GATGATGGGCATAGTGATGCCCGAAACATGTTGAGCAAGCAATAAGATCTGCAATAAAACCTCTGTTGCATCTAGTTGGCATTTTATTTCCACATATTTCCACACATTTTATACTTGTTTATTTTGGCTGTTTAACGCTTTCATCCACCCTGTTAATTATAACAAATTTGTGTACCACTGTTAAACAGCTTTGTAATGAAGACGCGGTGGGGGTGTATTTCTTGCGAGTTGGTAGAGTGACGTTTCATACTACATCTACATTAATTTCATGTCTTGAACGGTCAATATAACATTTAGTAGCAAAATTCAAAACACGACACTGAGAATTACATATTCTTTATTCAAGAGACTTTATTTTAAGAAATCTCATTACGAAAAAAGAAAACATTAGAGTCTACCGTTAATTCGAATATGTGTTGATAACAACACAACAACAAATATTCAATGTCACAGTTTCAGTGCATATTGTTTTAAAGAAACATTGGCAACTTTCTTGCGCTATCTTCATAAAAAGTCACAGCTTTCTTTAGCCTTCCTCTTTTTGTCTTTTACGTCTGCTTGTAACGTTCCTTCACTCAGGTAGGTGGATGGAAAGTTGGGAGTAAAAATCTGCACTTTTCCATATACCTCGTCCTGTGTGTGATTTATGATAGCTCAGTTTCTCTAAGCTACTGTGTGTACTTTGGTGCAGAAGCCACACCGCTGACGGCAACCTACTGATATAAATCACCGGGGACTTTTCATAGCTTTTACAGTTTGTTTTATAGACTCGTGTGCGCTCAGCAAACAACCATAGGACACACCGCGAAATTCTCAGGAAAAACATCACACACAGCTAAAGGTGTTGGAAGGTACGACAGACATTTCTTCCCTCCGGTTCTACGTTAAAACATGTAACCCTCCCTGTGGAGTCCACCTCATTTATCTTCTTATATCAGTTCCACTAATCCTATTATAATTTTTATGTCGAGAAGGAAATATCTCTGCTCCAGGGAACATAGAATGAAAAATAAAGCAAATTATTTTGTGTAAAAAAGACACGTATTGAAGAAAAAATGTCTCGAGTGTCTAGTTACTTTGTTTGAGTACTGTGTTTCCTCTGATATAGGCCCTATCTGTCAGGAAACAGGCACGTCAGGGTGGGAGGTACTTTGGTCACAACATCGAAAAAAGTAAAATACGTGATGTTTTGAAAAAGAAGAAACAGAAGGAAAAGCAAAAAAAGATACAAAAAAATATAAATGTAGGTAATAACAGTCCCAATAACGTCATGGACTTAAAAAGATTTAAGACTCAAGTATATGCGCCTGTAGAGTGAAACTTCTGTGCAAAATCGAAGTACTTGTAATAAGCAAAAATTTTCCAGAATTGCAGACGTAGTTAGATTCTTCAGAATACCGCAATAAGTAGCATTCATATGTGTGCGCGTATATGTATATGTATGTATGTATGTATGTATGTATGTATGTATGTATGTATGTGTGTGTGTGTGTGTGTATGTATATATATACATACAATATGTGCCCGCACGCCCGCCGTCCCTCCCGCCTGCCAATAGCCAACAACTCAAGAGAAAAATAAAGAAAGAAACTTGAAAATTTGAGAGCAATTTTGAGATAGTCACGATATTTGCTGCTCCGTACCAAAATCAAAACCAGGGCCAGTGTTTTCTCTCCTATGGAATCGAGGTTTGAAAACAAAGTTAAGCAAATAGGTCAAGATATAACTCATTTGAAAGCCCTTACTCTCGCGAATGGAATCAAGCACACCAAAACAAATTCTGTTTACCTTCAAAAACTAGAAGGAAAAGAAAGGTTTCATAAAATTATTGGTTCCAGTCGGAACCTCTCTAACTTTGCTTACTTTAAAAAAGGTTCTAAAGAATGACAAAATAATTTGAGCATAAAACCAAGACCAGAAAGGAAAAAAGATTTAACGTTTGAATACTACGGTGTGATTGAAACAGGGTGGCACGAAAAGCAACGATGCATTTCACTCACTATTTGCTGTCGTAAATTCTACAGAAATATTTTATTATCTAACCGATGCACTTTTATGACCTGCTATTTTGTCTGATATAGTATTTCATACAACAGTAAATAAATTTTCTGTATGAATATTAACTATGCGTATAGAATATTTGTGTCAGTCAATGTATAAGCTTTTTAATTTTATATAAATAAATAGCTCTTCACTTAGCACGTTGTGCCGAAAGATCAATTTTGATTTGCGTATGTTAAAAATTTGTTAATGTAAACACAGATATTACAGATACACTGCCTGCGAAATCAGCAGATAAAAAATATGGTATTTATTCAGAACTTCCAGTTTAGTTTAAAATACACACACACACACACACACATATATATATATACACACACACACACACACACACACACACACACACACACACACACACATGTATTCCATTCGCATGAATCGAAAATTGCGGTTGAGACCCATCATTTAGTCTCAGATACTACCTTACAATAATAATCAATATTGTAACAGTGTTCCTTATGTTTGTTGAAGCATTATGGAAGGCAAGGTGTGTCACTTGCGAATACCAAATACATGTAATAAACAGTTTGTGAAAAAGACAAGTTTCCACATCACAACTCTTAACCAGTCTGAAAGCAGCAGTCCTACGGTAGAATCACTCAGTGCTCTCTCTCTCTCTCTCTCACTCTCGCCCCTTTTTTTCTTTCAACACAGCACCAGCCTAACGAAACAAAGTAGTTCTTGATTAGACGAAGTTGCTTAGCTGTTCAAAAATTTCACCGCCCAGGGAAAAGAAAGTTTTAGTGCCACGTTCACCAGAAACAGCTACTGACACCTGTTCTGAGCCAGCCAAACTGAACTTCGTACTTGTGCTTTGGCAGACGGCTTAACGATAAGAGGAATTCTGGCACATTAGAAGTAGATGGAACAAAATATTTAAAGTTGATTTTAACAGACAGGGCGTGATTGTGTGGACTAGATGCATGTGGCTCAAGTTACGATTAAATAGCGGTTATTGCTTATACTACAGTAAAACTACGGTTTACATCTAATACAGTAAAATTCTCGCCAAGCTGGCCGACTGTCAGCACTTCATAACGAGAAAAGCACCGTACAGTTTAAGTAGACAGCTACTGTTTCGGCTTTAATGTTACCCGACGGTAAAGTTTCAACCTCTTTAAGAGCAGGTGCCAAGAAAAGACAGACAGAGTAAGAAATTCATTCGCAGGATATACGCGCTGCGATAAGAAAACATTCTACTGCTAAACGTGAGAAACACAAAGCAAATAATATAGCTGAAGATACCATTAGAGTACACAGAGAAAAGACAGACCAGTGCTGTATAGATATAAAAGGATGGATAGAGAAGGCCAAGATAACACTGGCTGCTGAACTTACAGAATAAGGGCAAAAGAGTAAGAGTGAGAGGCTATAAAGATGATAGATTATTTAGATCTTAGTAATACAGTAGGACGGCCTATAGTAATACAGTAGGACGGCCTATAGTAATACAGTAGGATGGCCTATAGTAGTACAGTAGGATGGCCTACAGTAATACAGTAGGACGGCCTATAGTAGTACAGTAGGATGGCCTATAGTAGTACAGTAGGATGGCCTATAGTAGTACGGTAGGACGGCCTATAGTAATACAGTAGGACGGCCTATAGTAGTACAGTAGGATGGCCTATAGTAGTACAGTAGGATGGCCTATAGTAATACAGTAGGACGGCCTATAGTAATACAGTAGGATGGCTATAGTAGTACAGTAGGACGGCCTATAGTAGTACAGTAGGACGGCCTATAGTAATACAGTAGGACGGCCTATAGTAGTACAGTAGGATGGCCTACAGTAATACAGTAGGATGGCCTATAGTAATACAGTAGGATGGCCTATAGTAATACAGTAGGACGGCCTATAGTAATACAGTAGGATGGCCTATAGTAATACAGTAGGATGGCCTATAGTAGTACAGTAGGATGGCCTATAGTAATACAGTAGGATGGCCTATAGTAATAACGTAGGATGGCCTATAGTAATACAGTAGGATGGCCTATAGTAATACAGTAGGATGGCATATAGTAATACAGTAGGGTGGCCTATAGTAATACAGTAGGATGGCCTATAGTAATACAGTAGGATGGCCTACAGTAGTACAGAAGGGTGGCCTATAGTAGTACAGTAGGATGGCCTATAGTAAAACAGTAGGATGGCCTATAGTAGTACAGTAGGGTGGCCTATAGTAGTACAGTAGGATGGCCTATAGTAATACAGTAGGATGGCCTATAGTAGTACAGTAGGATCGCCTATAGTCTCAACAAAGTTACTCAAGTCCAAACTATCATTAAATTCGACAAGGGGTTCAGAAATTCAGGGACTTATGGTTAAGGCTTTTTCATCCTTGCGTAATGTATATAACTACATAATACATACATACATACATACATAAATACGTACGTACTTACATACATACATACGTTCCTTGGATTCATTAGTGTGTCATGCAGATAGCAGGATGTGAAACAAGTCACAAATTGCAGTGTAAAATATTACAAACAATGTACAAAAACAATATTATAAATCATCTTTACCCATAAAAAATTAATTTACAAAGTAAAACGTATATGTAGGTATTTTCTTACGGCTGCTTTAAATTTTGCCTTGTCTTTCTTGAGGATGATCACATTAGGTGGTAAACTGTTAAAACTATTTATGTCAGTACAGACTGTACTTTTTGAAAATAAGATAGGTTAGTATTTGGTCTATGAGGAGGGCACTTATTCCTTGTATTAATTTTGTGTATAGATGAATTTGTTTGAAAAATTTCCTGATTATAGATAATGCAGGTCTTTAACGAAAGTGTATATTGGCATGGACCGGGTAGAACATATAGTTGTTTGAACAGAGGATCTGAGTTGTGCACCGATCATACGGCTGATGATTTTCTTTTGTAAACTGAAAATCTTCCCACTGTTGGAAGAATTACCCCAGAAGATTATTTCATATTTTATAATAGAATGAAAGTATTCATAATAAGTTGATTTGAGAGTGTTACTGTTACTGTTACTGTTACTGATATGGACCATCAACCTAACGGCATAACATGCTGCACTTAACTTAGGGATCATTTACTCAACATGGTTCTTCAAATTTATGTGGTTATCAATTTCTAAACCAAGAAATTTTGTGTTCGCTCTCTCTTCCATATACTTTTCCTTATAACCAATATGTAATGTAGAATGTGCTGAATTCTTTGTTATGAATTTCATTATATTCGTTTTATCTAAATTTATAACTAAATTACTAGCAGCAAATCATTTTTATCATATGACAGAGAACTAAATTTGAACTAGAGTGATAGATGTGGTTTTGCTTTATATAAACGAGGATTTTCAGGCCGATATGAGACACAAATTACGTAAAATCGAAGTATGATTACTACCACGGTGATTTTGGTCATCTTAATCGTCGTCGTCGTCACCACTCAGTTTCTAACAATCTCTTACTGAATGGTTTGCAATATAAATAATATTTTCAAGTTTAGAAATTTTCTGACACTCCACTCAGGCTCTCAGAATTTCAAAGAAATGTCACACAGACAGACAGACAGACAGAGGGATAGAAGACACGGTGTTTTCATTTTGCCTTCTTCACTTTTTACTTGACATGTAAAATGAGAGTGCCGGCAGCACTTTGCTAGGCACAAAGCCTTCTGAAATAAGAGAGAACATAAAGCCACGACACTGTCCACACTTGGGCTCAATAGCTGTAGAAACAAAACGAATAAAAGCAGTTAGCCAGTGTCACAGGTCTTGTCTGAAAGCCAGTCTGTATGTTCGTCTGGTTCTGTCTTTCGCCTCAAGAGACTGAGGCGGAATAAACGAACAAATGATGCCGTTTGAATCCATTTGTTACTTTCATTTCAAAATGGACCTTCGCTTTCATGTACTAACCTTAGACATATCATACCTCATTACGGTCTCGCATTACACAACTTCCATTAGCGCTGAAACAAGGAAATTAAATTTTAAGGGAAAATTTTAAAGGGAATAAAAGAAGAACTGAAATGTAACTTAAAAAGAAAATAAACTAAATAAAGAAGACAAAGACTGAAATAATGATATGATAGTAAAATGTAAGGCAATGGTAGAAATAAAGAAATACAAAGCGGTAAGAGTGACCGACAGAACTAGGGACAGTAAGAATCGTGTGAAGAGAGATGGGCAGAAAGAGATAATGATGGAAGAAGAAGTGAAAAGTTAAGCTCTTGGAAGTGTTAATGCATAAAATTAAAACAAAATGGGAAAGTCATGTCTGCTCATAATTGTGTTTCACCTCTCGAGGCAATTAGCAAATTTAAATAAAATTTCGCATGCAGACTTTCCTCTAGATGTACCAAGAATTTCATTTTGGACCGTATATGGAGGAATTATTCCCTAACTTATACGACACTCTTAACAAGTAACTCCACGACAAGTGTGCAACAGTTCCGGGGGCCAGGTTGCCCGGGAGACTAAATTTTGTACTGTGGCGCCTAACGATTGTGGAGATTCATGCCACAATTCTAGCAATCAGAATTTTATGGCAGCTCCTAGATTTTTTAAAAATTTAAGCACTCCTAATCCGTGTTATCTCCTCCTTCTTTACAAGTTAAGAGCAGCTTATTTACCCAGACATTTCTCCGCCTTTTATACAGCCCACACCTCTTCCACACAGTTCGCTAATGAGCCAAATCAATTCTGTCCAAAATCTATAGCGAAAGGGTTACCACCGTGGAAACCTGGTGATAATAGGTATGCAGTTTTAAGCACTTTAATAACCCACAATAAGTAAATGTCAAACTACACTGTCCACAATGACATATCAGGTTTCTTAATGTCAACTCCTCCTTCTGCGTGTACATTTTCCCATTGACCTCTCTCCTCCAGTCTGTACATATTTACCGTCTGTTTCATGTATGATCCTCTATGAAGGGAGGATAATAAAAAATAAAAGTTCCAGAAGTGGGATGGGGGCATGGACTGGATTGATCTGGCTCAGGAAAGGGACAGGTGGCGGGCTCGTGTGAATGCGGTAATGAACCTTAGTTTACATAAAATGCACGGAATTTCTTGACAAGCTGAGGACCTGTAAGCTTCTCAGGAAAGTCTGTGCTCCATGGAGACATTTCATGCGTGAAAGATGCAGAGCTGCAGATGTCCATAAGCCATTCATGCGCTCAGGTATAAAAGCCACAGAGGATCTGTTTCTACAGCAACTCCATTTGGCCCAGTCTATGGTGGAATTAATGGAAAATACTCTTGACCTACTACGAAGTGTAAGGATGGGACAGATATGGCTAAGGAAGAGCCATGAATGATTCGCCTGTTAAACGTGTTTCGTCTAGAATTACTTGCAAGGTACATTACTTTCTCGTGACGAGAATGCAAATAGAGACACATTGAGGATAGCGGGAAAGGGAAGCAGCTTGATTGGAAACAAATTTTAATTTGAGAAATATTTAGGCCTACTGATCTATTGAAATCAATAGTACAAGTCTGTATGAAATGTGTCGAGGGCAGAGACTTGCTTGTGACTAATTAAGAACCAAATCATTAGGGCGTATGATAGAAGTTGGGATAAACTCTACGTATTCTTAAGCCTCCTGAGGAAATGGAGGCAGTGAACTTCAAGAAGCAGCCACTTTCCATCAGCTCATACACACAATTTTCGCTGTTACTTTTAATCCACTGATTGACAGTCAGGGCTGCAGTAACACAGGGTTCACACTGGATGGAAGAATACAGAAGTGTCAGTGTTAAAGAGGAGTCTTAGGACACTCTTGCTCTCAACCTCCGCGATGAAATGCTCTCAGTATGTATATATGTCGGACGCTGATTACGTAAAGTTCATAAACTAAGGTGGCGAAATACAACCATCAAAGTACGACTCCTCGCGAGAAACAGGGGCAGTAGCACTCTGAGGTGATTTAATTCATGTTAATGTGTACAGATGAAGAGGTGATGGATGTAATAAATGGAAGGAGATGAATTAAACTTTGTGGGTACCATGATACATTTTTTTTAAATTTATTTATTTCAGTGTGCTCCATTAGTGTGCAGCAACACTACATGCTTCAAATGTACACATTACAAACTGTCTGTTTTGGTACAGGGAATGACGTGACCAACCCCGAACACAATGATACATTACGGCAGGAAGAACAGAGATGGGAAGGACGAGGGTACCGAAGAAATAAAGTAAGAATGAAAGGTAGTTAAGAAATAAGAAGGACACCAGAATTAAGAGAAGCTGGAAAATAACAAAGAATGAAGGTCGAAAGATATGAATAAAAGGCGAGAATGAAAGAAGAGAGATGAAGAGTAAGAAAAGGAACAAGAATAAAGAAAGTGAAAAAAACTAATAAGAAGAAACAAATTTAAAGAACGCACGAAAGAAAAGATACACACACACACACACACACACAGAAATGGGCGTAGGAGATAACAAACTTAATTAAGTATTTTTATTATAAAGACAAGGAGTTCTTTACATACAAACGCCACAAACTTTCCCTCAAATAACGTCTCGTCTCACAGCAACCCCGAATTATCTTGTTTCCTCATACGATAGCCGCCACTGACATTGGCTGCAGTGTTCCTTACTGACTGAATTTGAACCTGAAAGCCCAATGTTATGTGCCACAACATTTACTTTTTACTGTCACTCAGTACAAACACAGCTGTACGATTACGTGACGTAATAATGCGATTACAATGCTTCGCTCAACCCCGACGAAATGATTGGCAAACTGCTGGTAATCCGCAACAACGAGGTAACATTCATGTCGCCAGGTATGGATTTGGACACAGCTGGTTCACATTTCCTTTACATGGCGCCAGAGGAGACATGTCAGCTTGAGCCTTCGTAATGCGCCGGACAATCTTTCAATAATAAGGACGCAGTCCGTCGAAACAAACTTTATTATAGCATGTCCAGTATCAGCTAAATGATTCGGCTGGGCTGCACAAAGCTGCCATAATCAGGCAGTATGTATTAGAATATGTAAGAAGAATGTTATACAGCTGCAGCCACATATAAGATTACAAAACTATACAGTTGCAGCCATACATAATATTATAGAATTATACAGCTGCAGCCATACGTTTTATTACAAAACCTGTGGCCGAGATTTCATTCTTGATAACGAAGAATAAAAACAGCGCCATACAGAAATCACGGCACGGTTTCCTATTGCAAAATTCCATCATGGAAATCTTGTGCTGAAGATTCAAGGCTTTTAGTGTTTGTAGTGCCTTCTTCTTGAGGACAAAGCAGTCCCTCGCGTCCGGTTTTCTCGATTATGACATGAATCGCATAATATAAGACTAAAGACACTTATTCGGTCCCGAATTTACTCACACTACAGAAAAAATTAATAATTTTTCTAGTTTTATTTCTTAATCGACCAGCTTTTTGTGTCTGTGTTTACATTGAGCCAGCCCCATGCCCTGTCATTTTTGTTTCTAGGATACCGACAGTGTCAGACAGATAAAAGGGACGAAAGGACTGTAAATAATTATTGTTATTGTTGTTATTGTTATAATATGGTTACACACTGCATTAAATTAAATTAAATTACGTAAATTGTTACATTTGTTGTCTCGGAGCCGGGATAGCTCAGTCGATACAGACCCCCGTCTATACGGTGACGTCAAGGAAACAGGTGTCGCTTTCCAGCGACAAATTTTTCTCTTCAACAAATCAACCAAACTTAATCTGAAGTACATCAAGCCTTCTATTCAATGGGAAGCATAAAACTGAATCCGTGAACAAGGAAGCCGGCGCGTGAGGCTGACTACTGAACACAATATGTGCCGAAATTATGTATGTGTTGACGTATATGTTTATCCGTCCTTATGGTGTGGCGCCTAAACAGAGGTACAAATGGTCATTTAAATTATTTTATTTTTGTCACATCTCATTAAGCATACGTGGTGCTTAATTAATTCTATCAAAACACTGGAAAATGTGGACCGTTGCATGTTAACTGCTGCTGAATGCGTAACGACAATTTACGAGTGTGTACTGGAACACGTGTGTACCAGAACACGTGTGTACTAGAACACGTGTGTATTGGAACACGTGTGTACCAGAAAACGTGTGTACTAGAACACGTGTGTACCAGAACACGTGTGTACTAGAACACGTGTGTACCAGAACACGTGTGAACCAGAACACGTGTGTACTAGAACACGTGTGTACCAGAACACGTGTGTACCAGAACACGTCCCAACTTACGGCAGTATCTCTACAGCACAATTCACAGAACTATAAAACCAGTAACTTACCAGCGCCTTTATCGTAACGAAAGTTAATACAGATCTCATATAGTCGCCGTTCCAAAAACAAGAATATTATGTACCGTACATTACATCACGACTGCACGTTGCGGCGGCTACTGCAGCTGCAATATCCAAATTTCGTGCATTCGCCAAGCTGCTTTTAGGGTTTAAAAAATTTAAGAGCACCGGGTTGCGGTGCCTCTAATGGCACAGCATATGTGTCACGTTTTATAAATATCTTCCCTTAGTTCAGAAGCATGACGCCGTGTAGTCTGGTAACTAAGTACTGAAGTTTCAGCGGAAACTGCTTCCTCTATCTTGTCACAAACCGCAAGGCAATAATCTTCGCAATCCTCAAACCTCACGATGAGTAGGAATTTCGAGATCAATGCCATGTCTCACAATTTATTACGCTAGACAACCCTTACCATACATTAGAAGACTGTGAGACTGTATGCAGAAACCGTCTTTGCAAACGGAATTGGTTTTTTATCTTTGGTCTCATCGAGACTAAATACGTGAATGGACTTTAATGAATGAACCAAATTATTCGTAATTGTATGCTTTATTTCTGTATAAAATGCTTTAAATGTTCCAATTATGTCTACGAATATCTATGCAGGTTCGAAACCGAAAAGCTACCACCAACTTTGATAATCGTGAAGAATTATATGATTATTATACATCCAGAAATCGGGAAAAAGGATCTATGATCATATTCCAGCAATATTATAGCAATATAAAACAAGACAAACAATCTTTCTTATTTTATATAAAAAAATGTGTATTTACAAATGTAGTCGCCGTCAAGCCTAAGTAATGGTAATGGTAATGGTAATGTTTTAACAAAAACAGCCACCAATAATAAAATAATTTTTTATTTGGCGCAAAGTCCCCAGTGGGCCAGGAGTTCCTCATTCAGGAGGTTTCTAATCACATTGAACGACACACCACACTCGGTAGGACTCCTCTGGAAAAGTGATCAGCCCGTCGCAGAGACCAACCACTACCTCTCAACACACAACACACACAACAGACATCCAGCCCCCCGTGGGATTCGAACCCATAATCTCAGGAGGCGAGCGACGGCAGACCTATGCCTTGGACCGCGCGGCCACTGGGACCGGCAATAATTACATATAAAATATCAAAATAGTCAGATCCGTGACACTAACACAACTTTGTAAGTTTCTGTATAAACTCCATGAAATATCAATTACACAAATACACACATGATCAATAACTAAGAGAATATGCACAGACCCTAGTCAGTTAAGGACGCCAGGAATAGCCACCACAACCTGAACGTCTGTGACTTGGTACCAAGTCCACACCTCTGTACCACACATCACACACAAAAAGCTTTCGCCGTACGATGTCACAAGCGCGTAATTTAGCTTTGCACGCCACGGGAATTAGCATTTCCACTTTTTTTACCATAATAAATCCAGAGTGTAGAGGACATTTTTTAAATTACGGGACTGAAAGTAGGGCGCGAAAATGAAACATTTGTATGATTTTTCAAAACATGCCTACCAAAGCTTGGGGACACGCGGTGGCGCAGTTGGTTGGGGCAATGCGCTGCAAGCCGGAAGGTCGCGGGCTCGATTCCCGATGGTGTCATTGGAAATTTTCATTGACATACTCCTTCCGGCCGTACTGTGGCCCTGGGGTTGATTCAGACTTTAACAGAAATGAGTACCAGGAATATTTCCTGGGGGTAAAGGCGGCCGGTGTATAGGGCTGACAACCTCACCACCTTCATGTGCCGACTGTCTTTAAATATGGGAGCCTCAAACTCCTGGAATCCTCAGGGCCTATTTTTTTTTTTTTTTTTTTACCAAAGCTTATAATGCAAACAGCTGCTTCGGGTTTAATGTTGAATTACATCTTACATATTGCAATTACGATTATGAGGAAACGAAAAAGCACTGAAGTAGGACAGGTGTAATTGTGATGTAAATTGGCAGTCAGAATGTAAGAAAAAATATTGTTTAACTGCGGGTGAAACAGAAGCACGTAACGATAAGTAATGTCACAAATGAAACTGCGTTCAGGTCTTACAAGTTTCAGGTTTCGCCAGCAGCTGCAGGTCAAGTGTTGGTCTCCGTCTTTTGCGTCGTGGGGCAGCTGAATGTCTCGACGTTTCGGAGAAATATACTGACCCCATTTTTAGTGTGACTTGACCTGACCCAGGTGCATTCTGTAGATGCTGTAAAGATAACCCTCTATTTTCGCTTTCACCTTCCATAGCCCTGGCTGGCCATATTTCCTCCAACCCTGTCATGTAACAGGCACCTTCCTGTATTCCTCTATTGATTTAGAAATACAAATGTTGATGAAAAGGCGTTGACATCTCTGTAGCTACGTTACGTTGCACCGCCCGGTTTTCTATTTATTAATTACATGTTTATTTTATTATTCTAAAAACACAACTACGAGTATCGGAATCTTCCACTACACATTTTATCACATTTTAACTTCTTTTATTATATTACGGTTTCATATTTTAGTATAAAATACTGGATTGTACCAAAAGTCTTGTAACATAATTAATATATCAACTTCATGTTGATTTGATGTGATTTTGACCGTGCATCGTCGTTAATATGTGGAAATAAAATGCCAACTAGATGCAACAGAGGTTTTTATTGCAGATCTTATTGCT
>JGI20166J26741_11483807_pt1 | contig 12983 bp, 5 predicted proteins | sample TergutCu122P5_FD_26741 | JGI IMG/M metagenome (IMG submission 26741)
TCACTTCAGACATTTTTTCACAGGAATTTGAGAACAATTCTATAAAGGTTTTGCTTTTAAGACCTATTACAAGATTTAAAATATATGTTTCAAAAAATTTAGCTATCATAAGCACTATTTTTTTTAATTTAATGGTAATCCTAATAGTAACTGTAATACTTAGATTTTTGTTTAGAGGAGATATAAGTGGAACCCATAATGCAGTTTTATCTTATGCCATTTCCATCATCCCTATGATAATCTTTGTTTTAATGTCTTCCCTTGTGGCGAGTATAATAAACAATCCATCGCTGACCATGTTTTGCTCTATTGCTTTATATGTCCTCTTGATTGCTGTTAAAATAGTATTTTCAAATATCAGTGCTGCTCTTTTTGTCTCGTATAATAACTGGTATCAGATGTGGATTGGATCTTTGGTACCTGCTCGGATGCTCATAAATATAAGCCTTTTGCTTATATCCTATATGGTTATTTTTTTTATCATAGGCTTTTTAGTATTCGATGGGAAAGAAGTGTAATTATGTCGCTAAGGGTTAAACTATTTTTATCAAATGTAATTCTATTGTTTTTTCCTGGAATCATAATTTTTTTATTAGCAAGAAACTGGCTTGGAATATATGATAATGATATACAGACGAATTTGCTGGTTTTGATATTCATAGGCATTCTAGCAATATTGATTATCATAAGCGGCTTGCTCTCCTTTTTTATTTCAGAGAGCATATTAAATCCATTAAAAAAACTGAGAATAGCAGCTAATGAGATTAAAAATGACAACTTGGATTTTACCATCGAGTATGGGACTAAAGATGAATTTTATGATGTGATGAAAGAGTTCGATGAGATGCGTCAAAAATTAAAGCTTAGCCTGGATGAAAATTTAAAATACGAAGAGGAGAAGAGGCATTTAATTGCAAGCATAACCCACGATTTAAAAACACCTATAACAGTAATACAAGGATATATCGAAGGCATACTGGATAATGTGGCAAATACACCGGAAAAACAAAAAAAGTATTTAACCACCATATATAAAAAGACAGAAGATATAAATAAATTAGTAGACGATTTATTTATGATTTCAAAATTAGAGTTAAATAAAATATCCTTTAACCTTACAAAAATAGAGATAACAGAGTATTTAAGAGAGATCATAAAGGAGATAGAATCTGATCTTCTATTTGAAAATATTAAAATAGAATTAGATTTGCCATTTAATGCTACAATTAAGATAGACAAATTAGAGACTTTTAGAGTGATTCAAAATTTAATACAGAATAGCATAAAATATAAAAGCTCAGATGATGTCATGATAAAAATTGAAACTAGAGATTCAGGCAACAATGTTCTAGTGATTTTTGAGGATAATGGAATTGGAATAGAGAAAGAGAATGAGCAAAAGATATTTGAATCGTTCTTTAGGGAAGATAGTTCCAGGAAGCACGGAGAAGGTAGCGGTTTAGGACTATCTATAGCAAAGAAGATAATAGAAGCTGAAAATGGCCGCATTTGGGCAAGAAGCCGAGAAAAGGGCCTTGCGATTTATATGTCATTTGAAAAAATTTAAAAAGAGGAATTTTTTATGAAAAGGATTATAATAATTGAAGATGATGTTGCAATAGCTGAGATTGAAAGGGATTATCTGGAAATAGAAGGATATGAAGTGGAAATATTCCATGATGGAAAGTCGGGCATTGAAGCAGTTTATAAAGGAGATTTTAACTTAATCGTCCTCGATGTAATGCTTCCTTTAATGGATGGTTTTGAGGTTTTAAAATTAATAAGAAAGCGCAGCGATTTACCTGTTTTAATGGTCACTGCGAAATCTTTAGAAGTGGATAAGGTTCGAGGATTAGGGCTTGGAGCCGATGATTATATAACTAAGCCATTTACTATGAATGAGTTTGTAGCCAGGGTCAATGCTCATTTAAAAAGATATGATCGCTTAACTTTAAATAATAAACCCATAAAGAAAAATAATATAAGCATAAATGGACTTGAAATCGACCTGGAAGCGAGGAGAGTATTTATACAGGGAGATGAAGTGATTTTAGCCAATAAAGAGTTTGATCTATTGGTTTTTTTAGCAGAAAATCCAAATAAGGTATTTTCAAAAGATCAACTTTTAAATCAAATCTGGGGATATGAGTCTTTCACAGATAATGCTACCATCACTGTGCATATTAAAAAATTGAGGCATAAAATAGAAAAAGACCCTCAAAATCCCAAATACATTGAGACCGTTTGGGGTGTAGGATATAGATTTAAAATTTAAAATTGAGGCATAATAATAAGGATAGAGCACAAAAAAAGAGGTGATTTTAAATGAAGTTAGATAATATTTTTAAAAGTTTAAATGCTCTTAGGTATGGACAAGATATCGAAGCAAGCGATGAATTATTGATAAAAGTCATGAACAATGGCACTTTATACAATTTAAAAAACCTATGCTCACTCCTTGATAACAGCGTAATAGAGCCTTGTCAGGACGAGGCTATAATACAAGTGATATTTTATTTTTTAGATAAATATGGCGTATATGAAGGCCTCTGTGAACTTGTAAAAAATTATAAGATCATCAAATTGAGAGGCGACTCGTGGCTTTACAAAATAAATCTGGAATGCATTCAAAATTCAGCTTATAGAGAATGCTATTTAAATATAGTTCAAAATTCAAGTGAAGATATAAAGCAATTGGTCAAGGTAAATACTAAAAAAATATTAGACTATAATCCTGAACATGCAGATAAAGTAAGAGAAGTGTTAAACATATGGCGTGATTCAAATATAGTTGACACTATTTAGGTTTATTATATCAATTAAAGTACTGATTTCGTTAAGCTTTGTGAATGTACTAAAAAGAAGTGCGTCAACTATATTTGATCATTTTTGAAACACGCCATATCTTCTTTATCCCACTACTGAATTCAGAATAGCGTCGTTCATCATTTGTGTACGTTCATCTTTACTTATCTTAGCAAGAGCAGCATTTATTTTATCCTTTAAAGGGCTGTTTTTTCTCATTCCTACCGATACATTGGAATTATTTATGTTATAATTAAAACCTTTACCAGCATCAAAAGCAATAAATGCCAGGTCAGGATGAGCAGAGACAGCTGATAGTGCACCTGGTCGTTCAGAAATATATCCATCAATGAAACCTGATTTTAATGCATTGATCATGGAAGGGAAATCCGGTAAGGCTTCTTGTTTATTTACACCAGGGATCTGATCGATTACATCATAGTGCGTTGTGTTAAGCTGTGCTGTAATTTTGGAACCGGAAAAATCAGCAAGTGAGGTCGCTCCAGCATATGGCCCATCTTTTTTAATTACTATAACCAGATCGGACTCATAATAATAATCTGAAAAATCAATGGCTTTTTTCCGTTCATCTGTTGGAGACATGCCAGCGATGATAAGATCGATTGTATTAGAGTTAAGTGCAGGTATTAGCCCATCCCATTCCATTTTTACAATTACAAGCTCCATACCGAGATAATCAGCGATCTTTTTCGCAATTTGAACATCATAACCATCGGCATAACCTGTGGAATCATTGCTTATATGGACAGCACTGTTTGAGGCATATGGCTGAGTCCAGTTGAAAGGAGCATAGTTGCATTCCATTCCAACCTTAAGTTGTTCTTTTGCACCACCTAATCTAGTTGATGCGCAGCCTGATAGAATTGATAACAAAAAAATGAACGAGAATGATATAATAAATGTCTTTTTCACAATTTTCCTCCTGAAAGCGTATTTTATGACAAAGAAAAAGTACATTGTAAGTATACCATTTTCTAATTTTTTTTCAAGTATAACTAGTATTTCCCAATTTTTAGTAATTGACTTAAATAGTGCGTTTGAATGCAGTTTAAGATTTTTACAAAAAAAATATTGATAATAAGCTTTAGAATTTATTATAATGTAATATGTATTTTATATGAGGAGAGATGCACATGGAAGAGAAGATTTTTTACGAAGAGAGAGAATATTTAAAGATGACTTGTAATAAAATTGCTCAAGTTTTAGATGATACTGAAATGGATCTTTACACCATGCCAAATAGGATCAGCGATGATTATGTATTAAATGAACTCATGAAGAGGACTTCTCTTAGGTTTATTAATTTGCAAAAGTGCATGATGAAACCGTATTTTGCAAGGATAGATTTTATTCAAGATGGAGCCAGTAAAACAGAATCTTGTTACTTAAGCAAAGTAGGGATAGTGGATTATGATGGTAATTTAGTCACTGTAGACTGGAGGGCACCTATTTCATCTTTATATTATGATTCCAGCGTAGGGAATGTTCACTATTTTGCACCAGATGGAGAAATAAAAGGAGAGCTTAAATTAAAAAGGCAATTCACAATAGAAGATAAAGAACTCCTGGAGTATTTCGATGTGGATGCAGTATCAGACGATGAGCTTTTAAAGCCATATTTAGGTGTGAATTCTGATTCCAGATTAAAAAACATAGTTGCATCTATTCAAAAAGAGCAGAATACCATAATTAGAGCAAATATCTACGATAATATATTGATCCAAGGGGTTGCAGGCAGCGGAAAGACCACAGTAGCCCTTCATAGAATTGCATATCTCGTTTATAATCATAGAAATCAATACAAACCAAATCAATTCATGGTTATCGGACCAAATAAATACTTCTTAAGCTACATTTCTTCAGTGCTTCCAGATCTTGACGTGGACAATGTTAACCAGCTTACATATGAAGATCTTGCAAATGATTTTATAGGCGAAAAATATAAAATAGTGGAATCGAAATATATAGATAGCCAAAAATTTAAAAGCTCTTTAATCTATAAAGATCTTCTGGAAGAGTATCTCGATGAATTGGATAAGAATATAATACCACAAGAGGATTTTAAAATAAGAGAATTTACTGTAATAAAAAGAGAGGAAATATTACAGCTTTACAAAAGCGAGAACGTGTCCAGCTATGATAATATCCAATCAAAGCTTGATAAATTGACTTTATTCTTAAAGAGGATAATAGATGACAGAAAAGTTGAGATCGATGAAAGATTGGTCAAAGAGTTTGATGTGTTAAATAGCGACAATATAGGAGAAATATATAAAAAGAGGGAAGCTATAAGGGATGAATTGCTAAAGGGGTGCAAAAATTCATTTAAGAAGTACTTTTCATTAGCTAATTACAGAGCAACGAAGATCTATAAAGATTTTATTGAAAGCATTAAAATTCACAACAAGGATGAATTTGATGAATTTGGTGAATTAAAGGCTTCCACATTGAGCAATTTAAAAAATGATTTTGTTGAATTTGAAGATCTTCCAGGGATCATGTATATAAAATATAGGCTGCAAGGTGCTAAAGAGTATGATAAATATCAGCAAGTGGTAATAGATGAGGCTCAAGACTTAGGACCTTTTAATTTTTTTATTCTAAAGAAGATGATGAAAAATGCTTCCTTTTCCATATTTGGAGATCTGGCTCAAGCCATTTATCCTTATAGAAGCATAAAAAATTGGAACGAAGTGATACAGTTAATTTTTAATGATGAATGTGAGATCTTAAAATTGACCAAAAGCTACAGGACCACTGTGGAGATAATGAACAAAGCAAATCAACTAACAAAGCACTTAGGGCTGGATTTAGCAGAGCCTGTAATAAGGCATGGAGAAGAAGTGAGCTTAATCTGTGTAACAAAAGCAGAAACTGTTAAAAAAATTAAAGAATTGATTTTAAAAATGAGAAAAAGTGGACTTAAAAGCATCGCTATTATATGTAAAACCTTAAATGAGGTGGGAAAAATATATAAAGAGCTTTCAAAGGCAGAAAAATCCATTCATGTCATTGAAAAAGATAAAGAAGAATTTGAAAGTGGAATATGCCTCTTAACATGCTATATGGCAAAGGGACTTGAATTTGATGGAGTCATAATAACAAATGCTTCAAATTCAAATTACAATATAGATGATGACCTGGATATGAAATTATTATACGTCTCAATGACAAGGTCGCTGCATAAATTAGCCATTCTATATGAGGATGAAATGACAAAAGTGTTGGTATAATACAGATTTAATAAGACCTCTCAGAATCCATAGGATTTTGAGAGGTTTTTATTTTAATTAAATAAACTTTTCATGCAGTTAAAGCTTTAATGGGTAACCCCTACCACCTAGGTAAAAGAAGTATTGAGTAGAATAATATATATTATTGTATAAATATATCATTAGTTTATGATAAACCATGATTATATAAGGGAAATTATTAACAGTTATTTATTATAATTAAATATTTTGAATTATAATAATCAATTGGTGGTATAAAAAAAATGAAATTGCAAATATTAGTTTTATATTTTATTTTATTTGTTTAACTTTTAAATTTAACTGAAGGAGGACAATTGATGAAGAAAAAACATATTTTTAAGATGAGAAAAAGTTTTAATAATATTTTATCGAAAATGATGATTACTTTTTTGATAATGAATACATTATTGCTTAATATAGTAGCATTTGCTATTATTGAACAGCCATATGATGCCACTGCAACAGGTCAAACTTTTAAGCAGGAAGATTTTTTTAACGCAAGCTCGGTTATAAATGAAATAATATTTCCATCTACACTTAATACTAACCAAAGCCGTATTTCATGTTTGAAAAAGCTTCCAACAGGTCAAGTAGTAATAGCAGGATACCAAAATACATCTCCAATTGAGAATAAACCAGATTATCTTTACGAAATAGTACAAGATGTAAGTTATAACGGAGTTGGCGATAAAGGAGTATTGATGGTTTATAAGACTGTAGCCGGATTTGCTTATTCAGGATCTACAATAGGATCTAAACTTTCTGTAGACCTTGCATCTAATGATCCAGATCTTATGAATTCTGTAGTGAGATATATTGCCCCAACGTCTGATGGAGGTTTTTTAGCAGTAGGTCAAACATCTGTTGCAATGTCAAAATCAACGAGACCTAATAAAGCAACAGAGTATTCTGCTGCTACAGGTGGCACACTAACCTATCTCCATCCGGCAGATCGGGATGGGTTTATTGTTAAATATGATGCCAATTTAAATAAACAATGGTTTAAGCAAGTTTATGGAGAAGACATTGAGTGTTTCTTAACAGCAATAGAAATAAGACCAGGAGTGTATGCAGCGGGAGGGTTTACTGAAAGCAATTCCAGTGGAGATGGTACAAATGGGACAATACCAGGACCTGACCACTTTGGTCCTTACTCCAGTTATAGAAGTGCTGATGCTTTGCTTTCAATTTACGATTCTAATGCAGGGACGCTTATTTCCCGCAGATATGGTCGCAATTATGGTCATACAGGTGAAGCTTATGGTTCTGCATTTTATGGTTTTACTACAGATGGAACAAACCTCTTTGTTTGCGGAACATATTGTACAGGAGATACAGGAGCAACCTCAACAATTGCTGGGCTTAATCCAATAACTACAACTACTGGAATGACTGGATGGGCTTACCAGGATGCCTTCGTTGGCAGCATGAATCCAGATCTAGGAACATTTAATTGGTCCAGGCATTATGCCAGCTGGACAGCTGAAAATTTAGAGGGCTTAGCATTGTATAAAGGAAGTCTATTTGCAGCCGGAGCTGTTGAATCGAATCAAGGGGATTTTACAAACTACCACACATCTTATGATAATGCTGCAGAAAATTTACTTGTAAAATTGGATCCAGCTACAGGAACTGAGCAAAAAGTTAGAATTTATAAGTCATCTTATAATGGTTCAAGTGGTTTTAGGGCTAAGAACTTTTTTAAGACCCTCGAAGTTTTAACTGATGGCACTGGGAATGCTAATTTAGTAGCAGGAGGTATGGCACAAGGTATAGAAGGTCGACCATTCTTTGGAACTTTTACTCATATTAATGAAAATTTAAATATAATTGGAGTAGATTCCCCGGGATCAGTAGCAGGAAAAGGTGATAATGAAGCATATGCGGTTTATTATGATCCAGCAACACCACTTGATACTAATAATTTAAATAGCATATATACCACAGATGCACAACAAATATCACCCAATCAAGCTATAATATCTGGAGTTAAAATGGCATCTAGAGGAGAATTTTCAGGTGATAATTATATGGGTTTATATACAAATACTATGCAAGGTCACCTGCAAGGGAATGGTATTGTGAGATTGGTTAAATTAGATCCAACAAAACCAACATTGGCTCAATTAAATGTACCTCAACTCTACCAGTCAAATACTTCCATCACAGGAACAACAGAATCAGGTGTAAAGGTAACAGTATTAGTAGAATATGACCAGTCTGGAACTCATCTGGAAAATTTTTACACTGGTGTATCAGATCCTACCGGCAAATTTTCAATTCCGGTAACAAGCCTTCCTCTTGGAGCGACAGTAACTATTCTTGGAGAACATGGAGTATTGGGAGTAAGCCCAGAAACTGTATTGACAGTACTGGATGATATACCGCCACAAAAGCCAACAGTAAACCAGCCGGTTTATTCATCTGCAACTTCTATAACAGGAACAGGGGAAAATGGATCTACCATAACAGTAAAAAGATTAGAAGCCGGAGGAACGTATACTGTTATTGGGACTGGAATCTGCGATCCAAATACTGGGGCGTTTTCTGTACCTATACCAAATCAAACAAATGGTACCCAAATTTATGTAACTGCAAATGATAAAACTTCAGTGATAGATAAAACTACAATTTTTCCTAGGACAAATCCACCAAATTACTATACAACATCACCATATTATTATTCTGTAAACCCAAAGAATACAGGACTTGGAAATGAAAGCGATGCTGTAATAATTATAATTGGAGGAACGCTCAATGTGACTTTAGATCCAAATGGAGGATCAGTAACACCGACATCAATGACCGTCTCCTATGGCTCACCTTATGGAGATATACCAACGCCAACAAGGACAGGATATACTTTTAATGGATGGTTTAGTGCCAGAACCGGTGGAAATTCTATTACTGCCACAACATTAGTAACTAGTACAGCGGATCACAGCATCTATGCTCAATGGACTCCTATTAGCAATATTCAGGTCACTTTCGATTCCAATGGAGGGAGTGCGGTTGCTCCTATAACAGTGACTTATGATGCGCCTTATGGAAGTCTTTCAACACCAACAAAAACAGGCTTTAAATTTACAGGATGGACTGATGCTAAAACAGGTGGAAACTCTGTAACAGCTACATCCATTGTAAAGAATGCAGCAGATCATACATTATATGCTCAGTGGACTGAATCTACTAATATATTAGTTACATTTAATCCAAATGGGGGAAACTCTGTATCGCCATCTTCAATAATTGTGACATTTAACCATCAATATGGAGAAAGTGGAGCACTTCCAACACCGACGAGAACCGGTTACACATTTGTAAAGTGGACTGATGCACAGACAGGAGGAAATGAAATAAATTCAGCATCATTAGTGACAAATGCATCTGATCACACATTGTATGCCCAGTGGCAAGCAATAACGGGCATTGTTGTAACCTTTAATCCAAATGGAGGAGATCCTTTGTCTACAACAAGTACTACTGTAACTTTTGATAGCCCATATGGAACTCTTCAAGTACCCACGAGAGCAGGTTATGACTTTAATGGATGGACAGATGCTTCAGTAGGAGGAAATCCTATCACTGAAACGACCATTGTAAAAAATCCTGCAAATCATACCATCTACGCACAATGGGCAGCAAGAACCAATATTTTGGTTACATTTAATACTAATGGTGGAGATGCTTTAACATCACCTTCAAAATTAGTGACTTTTCGCAGCAATTATGGAACTCTGCCAACACCAACACAGTCAGGGTATAAATTTAATGGATGGTTCACTGAATTGGAAGGTGGAACTATAGTCACTCAAAGCACTATGGTGACAAATCCAGATGACCATACATTGTATGCTCAATGGACATTGCTTGCTAATATCGTAGTCACATTTGACGCAAATACTGGGGACTCGGTGTCACAAGCTACTAAAAACGTAGCCTATTTAAGTCCATATGGAACCCTTCCAACAGCGACAAAAGCAGGTTATACCTTTTTAGGATGGACAAATGCTCAAACAGGAGGAACTCCTATAACATCAACATCTCTAGTAGCGACTACTGCAAATCATACACTTTATGCACAATGGGTGTCTTCAGGGAATAATATAACAGTGACGTTTGATCCAAATGGAGGAGACCCAATAGCATCAAATACTAAACAGGTGACATATTTGAATCCTTATGGAGTATTGCCAACAGCGACAAAAGCAGGGTTTAAATTTGTAGGATGGACTGATGCAGCAACTGGTGGAAATCCTATCACTGAAGGAACCCCAGTAGGAATAAATGCAAACCATACGCTATATGCCCAATGGACTACCGCAGGAGGAAACATTACAGTAACATTTGATCCAAATGAAGGAATTCTAACCGGTCAGACTACAATGCAGGTAACATTTGCAAATCCATATGGATTGATGCCAACACCAACAAGAGCAGGTTATAATTTTGTTTCCTGGGCTGATGCAAAGGTGAATGGAAATCCAATAACAAGCACTACCTTAGTAGGGATAAATTCAAACCATACACTATATGCACAATGGACACCTCAAGGAGGTAATATAACTGTAACATTTGATCCAAACAGAGGAGACCCACTTGTAACTAATACTAAACAAGTGACATTTGCAAATCCATATGGAATAATGCCAACACCCACAAGGACAGGATATAGTTTCGTGGGATGGACAGATGCGAGAACGGGTGGAAATGGAATCACGGAGTTAACATTGGTTGCAATTAATGCAAATCATACATTATATGCACAGTGGAAACCAAATGGAGGAGATATAACAGTAACCTTTGACCCAAATGGAGGAGTAGTAACGCCGACTACAATGCAGGTAACATTTGCAAATCCATATGGAATATTGCCGACACCGACAAAGTCAGGATTTAGCTTCGTTGGATGGACAGATGCACCAATCGGAGGTAACCCAATAACGGTAGTGCCGACGACACTGGTTGCAATAAATGTGGATCATACGTTATATGCACAATGGAAACCTTTAGGTGGTAATATAACAGTAACATTTGACCCAAATGGAGGAGATGCGGTATCACCTGCTACAATACAAGTAACATTTGCAAATCCTTATGGACTATTGCCAACAGCAACAAGAACAGGATTTACATTTATAGGATGGACAGATGCAAACGTCGGTGGAACTCCTATAGTAACACCTGGAACTTTAGTTGCGCATAGCACAGATCATACATTATATGCACAATGGAAACCAAATGGTGGAAATTTAACAGTAACATTTGATTCAAATGGAGGAGAAACAGTAGTACCAGCTTCAATGCCAGTAACATTTGCAAATCCATATGGTATATTGCCAACACCGATTAAAGCAGGTTTCACTTTTGTAGGATGGACAGATGCTCCAAGCGGTGGGAATCCTATATTGCCAACAAGCCCGGTAGCTATAAATGCTGACCATACGATTTATGCTCAATGGACACCAAGAGATGGTGGTACAATAACCGTTACTTTTGATCCAAATGGGGGACTTCCATTATTAATTTCAACGACAAAAGTGAGTTTCGCAAATCCATATGGATTGATGCCGACACCTTTGTGGCAAGGATATCTATTTACAGGGTGGTATACTTCAAAAACAGGTGGAAATTTAGTAACACCGTTAACATTGGTATCAACAAATACTGACCATACATTATATGCACAATGGGAACCGGAAGTGAATAATAATACAACAAGTAATACAACAAGTGCAGGTAACACAACAATAGTAGGTAACACAACAATCGCAGGTAACACAACAGGCGCAGGCAACACAACAATAGCAGGCAACACAACAAACGCAGGCAACACAACAATCGCAGGTAACACAACAATCGCAGGCAACACAACAAGTGCAGGTAACACAACAATCGCAGGTAACACAACAATCGCAGGCAACACAACAATAGCAGGCAACACAACAATCGCAGGTAACACAACAATCCCAGGTAACACAACAATCGCAGGTAACACAACAAGTGCTGGTAACACAACAATTGCAGGCAACACAACAATCGCAGGTAACACAACAATAGCAGGTAACACAACAATCGCAGGTAACACAACAATAGCAGGTAACACAACAATCACAGGAAATACCACAATTGCAGGCAACACAACAATAGCAGGTAACACAACAATAGCAGGGAACACAACAAACGCAGGTAACACAACAATCGCAGGCAACACCACAATTGCAGGCAACACAACAAACGCAGGTAACACAACAATTGCAGGTAACACAACAATCGTAGGCAACACAACAAGTGCTGGTAACACAACAATCGCAGGCAATACCACAATCGCAGGCAACACAACAATCGCAGGCAACACAACAATCGCAGGTAACACAACAATCGCAGGTAATACAACAAGCATAGGTAATACAACAATCGCAGGCAACACTACAAGAAATACCACAAGTAATACCACAAGCAACCCAAATCTACCAAAAGTACCAACTGTTACACCTATTTTGTCAAGTGATACTGCAATAACGGGAACAGGAGAACCAGGAGATAAAGTAATAGTGACCTTCCCTAATGGCTCTACACAAGAAACGGCAGTGGGAACAGATGGAACATGGTCAATACCACTACCACAAGGGACAACATTAAGACCTGGGGATACGATAAAAGCTGTTCAAGAGGATAACAATGGAAACAGAAGTCCAGAAGTGACATCTACAGTACTAGATCCAGCTTATACATTAGTAGATATAACTAATGATGTTGTGATCTACGGTAAAGGATTCACTATAAACGTAAGTGAAGTAGCTGGACTGAATATTCAAAGTGTTAAAACGAAGTCTGAAGCAAAAGCATGGAGAATAAGCGATGGATTAGATTTGACTCCAATATTAACAGTGGATAAAAGTA
>JGI20166J26741_11483918_pt1 | contig 12982 bp, 8 predicted proteins | sample TergutCu122P5_FD_26741 | JGI IMG/M metagenome (IMG submission 26741)
CTCCCCCTTCTTTTTCTTCTTCCCTTCAGTCAGGCTGTTCACTGATTTTATGAACTTCATTGCTGTTAAATCAGTGGAGAAACAATTATACCATATGTTAAATTGTAGAGTCTTGCTGCTCTCAAGAAAAGAAATGAAGAGTTGATTAGTATCATACATCTGGGGTCATGGGGTGTGATTTCATACTCAGAAATTTTTGACAGTAAGCGTTAAGGTATGATAGTTGAAATTCTTGAAATGACCGTATGTGACTGTCCGTTTATTACCTTTGCCATCAGTAATCGGTATGAGAAGATAGCTTAGTAATATAAGAGTTGATAATTGTGTGGATTGTTGCACATAGGGGGTACAGAAAGATGACCACTGTCTGGTAGAATATCAGAAAATTTTGATTTTTATATGATACCCAGCAGCTGAAATGTCCACTCTGACAGTTACAGTATTAAATGTTCTGTCATGTTAGGAGGAGCAGAGTGCTTGTCAGCTAACATTTTGTGTGCCAGCAATACACAGTGCTGCACACAATGTCCAAAATGCAATGATTGGTAATGAAATGCATGTGTCTTTTCATTTGGCTTCTAGATTCCTGCTGAAGTGACTAAGGTACTGTACCAAAATTTTCGGCAACACCCCTGAATTTAATTTTCCATGTTAAAAAAGTAATCCATAAGAAATACAAACACATTGTATTAACTGTGTATTTTAGTTTCTTTCACGTTTAGTATTATGTCGTGAGTTCACATATAAACCAACCATAACTGTACTTCAAATGTTTTATAGTGTTTTCGGGGACAAGTTACCTCATTTATTCTGCTCCTTTTTATCTCTTGTGGAATGTTTTCTAAATTCTGAAGTACATTTTTTATGAAGGACATGGAGTTACCATTTGTTCCTGAGAATCTGTAATTTAAAAATTAATTTTTGCCATGTTCTCTTGATGTCGTAAGAATTACCTGAGTTTTAATGTACTACAGTCAGTTTTGAGTGCTGAAAAAGTTGAATAATGTGTGAATTAGGGAGTCGGTGGGGGAGGGCTTGAAGTTCCTATTTGTTAAATATTGTGCAATCATAAAATTTACTAGAATGCTACTAAAGTTATTTATTTTGTATAATGTTATATCAGTTTGTGTAGTATTATAATTTAATATTATATTACTCACATGTTTTTATTACTCAGATGTAATGCATGAAAGGCTTGCCAAACAAAAAACTTTTGTTATGAAATTCATATTTGTGAACTGCTCTGCTTAGTGTATAAATTTTTAAAGAATAATTTCTGAAGCTTTTCATATGTGGCAGTACTGCATATTCCACCATCCTAGCAGTTTCATCTTCTTTGCAGTCAATATTTTTAGATGTGTGTTGACTCTATGATTTTATATGCAATTCCCAGAGGTATCTGTAAAAAGAGGTTGTGATATTCAGGGTGTTGGACCCTAAACATTACTGAATATGATGGTGTGTTTGTAGTCATTGCAGTGCTCATCTCGTCACTGTACCTGGCATTGGGCACGCTTCAGGCAGCTAAACATCTGCACTCTCAGATGCTCTGTCATGTACTTATGAATCCCCTCAGCTTCTTCGACACTACACCCACAGGCAGAATCTTAAACCGGTTCAATAAAGATATTGACACTCTGGACAACACAATCCCATATAATATCCGGGCATGGCTCAACTGCTTATTATCGGTAATGATAACATTTTGTAATATCCCTTTAGTTAACAAATATAGTGAGAAAAAACTATTCTGATTTGAAAGAAGTAGTGTCAGATTTGAGGTAATGCAGGACAGGGCCATGGCCCACACAGCAAACTTCTCAATTGCTGCGCTGGCAGAAGTATCCTGACAAGTGGTAAATAACTAGCAGGTTGTGTCCTAGATATGAGGGGGGGACCCAAAAATAACGATTTTTTTTTTAAATCATATATTTCTCTGAACATTTCCAAAATTTAATCACCCTCAAAATACTCTCCTTGAGAATCAATACACTTATCCCACCGCTTTTTCCATTGTTCGAAACAGTTCTGGAACTCTTGCAAAGTGATAGCCTTCAGTGCCTCCATTGTTTTTTCCCTCACCTCCTCCACATTCTGAAAACGCTTTCCTTTAAGGTCCCTCTTCATTCTTGGAAACAGGAAAAAATCGCAGGGTGCCAGGTCCAGGGAGTACAGGGGGGTGCAAAGCCGTTGTCATCCCATTTTTCATGAGAAACTGCCGCACACTCAATGCCGTGTGGGCGGGAGCATTGTCGTGATGCAGAAGCCACTCACCTGACCGCCACAATTTGGGGCGTTTTCTTCCCACAGCATCACCCAATTGCTTGAGCACTTCAAGGTAAAACTGCTGGTTAACAGTCTGACCTTGTGGTACGAATTCAAAGTGGACAAGCCCTTTGATGTCAAAGAAGCAGATCAACATGGTTTTCACATTTGATTTGACTTGCCTGGCCTTTTTTGGTCTCGGAGATGATGCACTTTTCCATTGACTTGATTGTTGCTTTGTCTCCGGGTCGTACCTGTAACACCATGATTCATCTCCTGTGATGATTTTGGACAAAAAGTCGGGATCAGTTTTCAGTTGATCTTTCATTTCACAGCACACATCCAAATGATTGGCTCTCTGAACCTCCGAGGGCAAGTGAGGAACGAATTTCGCAGCAACTCAATTCATGTGCAGTTCTTCTGTTAAAATTCATTGACATGAGCTCCATGAAACTCCAGTCAATGCTTCCAACTCATCGATTGTTTGACGACGATCAAACATCACATCGCAAATTTTTTTAATGTTTTCGTCGGTTCTGCTTGTTGAAGGATGCCCAGATTGTGGTTGGTCTTCAAGTGACATGTCACCATGTTTGAGCCGAGAAACCCATTCGTAAGCCCTTGCCTGGCTCAAAGCTTCTCCTTTAAAAGCCTCTCAAAGCATTGTGACAGTTTCTGCTGCTGTTTTCCCCAAAAGGAAACAAAACTTAATGCAAACACGTTGTTCTTTTAAGTCTGCCATTGAAAAATTGACGAAAACAATGACAGAGGCTCAAGAAAAAAATCACACTGACCCTATAGACCTTTCCTCAAGGACACTGCTTGGCCAAATAATGCAGAGGGCAGTCACGTACACGCACCAAGTGGGAGCATACGGAAGTAATGCCCCTCTCCCCTCCAGAAAAAAATTCTCGTTATTTTTGGGTCCCCCCTCGTATGTGTATTTTAGTCTGTGTGAAATTATTTGTTGGGGACATTGAGAGATGGAGTTCATGTAAATAATGCACATTTATTGGAAGAACTTAAACATAATCAAAGACAAGTTGACAGCATTTAAAGATGAGCTCTGCTCTGTGTTGAGAAATATTTTCAGAAGGGGTGAGGTCTGCCTATAAACTTGACGTCTACTTCAGGACTGTTTTATGAAGTAATTTAATTTGTTCTGCAGGTTAACAGTGAACTTCAAATTGCAGGCAGATGCAGGCTTTTTATGTGAGAAAGCTCTTGTGACAGCTGCTGTGCTGGGGGGGCATGTTGAATGGGATGATCTGTGTATTGTCTGTAACCAGATCTAATAAGATGGTGATAAATTATGCAATTGCCATTGCCTTTCCTTTGTTGCTGAGAAGTAGTTTTCCCAGGCAGATAATATTTATTTAAATTTATTGAAATTATTGCATGAGTCTGTTTGTAACAGCCACCACATGCATGATGTTCTCTTTGAGCTTGGTTTGTTTATTTGTGTTTAGCTGGTTAACTTTGTGGCATATATGCACAAGTTGTGCTTTTGTTGAAATGCAGTATTTAATTAACCTTAGTATTGAAAGATGGCATATACTAAATATAATTTTTTATTGGCATTTTTCCTTGAGGAGATCCACTTGTCCCACTTACTATGTGAGACTTTCTGGTAAAGGAATTTGTGGCATGAATAGAGGTATACAGTCCATTTGTGCATTGCAGAAACAAAAATCTATTGATTTATTCTAGATTTAATCTAATTGCCTGTGTTTAAATCAGAATGCAGTTTTTTAAAATTTTTGTTTGTTTGGAGTAAATGTTGGTTATAAATTTGTATTAGAACAACACATGTTATGGGGTGGCTGTACAAAGTCATTTGCAATTTTCTTTATTGTGTGCTTACTTGTAGTTTTCCTGTCCATCCTCTTGCCTGGTGGAAAATATGTTCTTGGTATATAGGATTGTTATGTTTATTGTAATGTAATTTTCATGCTTGGATGGCTGGTATTTCACAAATGGTGACTGAATATGGTTCAGGTTGATGCTTTCTTTCATGGTGGTGAAAGATTTGTTTGTGTCCACAAAAAGTTCTATAATAGAAGCTTGATGTATTTTGTGTGCATGATTGAGGACAGTATGCTTGATGCTTTGGAAACATTACGCCATGGAACAGGAGAATTGTAATTTCTAATTCCATCAGTGGCTCATGGATTTCTGTATCATTTTCCAAGGTTATTTGACATTCAACAACTTTGAACTATCAGTGTTTTATCTTCAGCATTGTTACTAGCTGAGTTAAAATAATTAAGGTTGTTGACCAGTAAATCAAGCCTACATAAGGTTCAAGATTTAACACTTTCATTTGGGGTAAACAAACAGTATTTTATCACTATGGATAAGACTGGTTGGTTGTAATGATTGTGTTTTTTCAGTCCAGTTTTCCCATTTAGGGTGCCACTAAATTTGATTAATTTTGTTGATTTTTATACAAATTGAAGTATGTTATAATTTCTGCATTTTTGGATTTAATATATGAATAGGTATTGTTATATTAGTAACTGAAATACTCAGTCAAATGCAGAATGGTTTGGCATGAAATATTTATTTCATTAGGTTCCAATTTTTTTGATCAACTTAGGTAGGATATATTCTTCCAGGAATGGAACAGAATTTGTCATTGTGGATTTATTTGAAAAATTTCCTATGATCGTGTTCATTGGTTTGCAATCTAATCATTGAGTGCTTGCTTATTGTGTGTCATGTTTGTGGGAAGTGGGGTAGTGTTGTGTTGGAATGCTGAATGCGTCTGATATCCTGCACACTGTGTTACTGGGTAACATATTGAGATGTTCTGTTGCATTCTTGATGTTACACTTATTGGGTAGGCATTGAATCACCATTCTAAAGATGTTAGTGTGGACAGTGTTGTGTCAGTGATGCTTAATTGAACTGCAGTGTACTTCTGTTTGGAATGTGTTAGGTCAGTCTCACTTACCAGGAGGCTGAATTTGTTATTTAATTTCTTGGTTGTCTGCAGTTTTGCAGAATTTGTGCCTTACATTTTGCTGGAAGCAGCATGAAGAATTTATAGACATAATTAATGTTTTTTTTATTATTAACAATAATTAAACATTAAAATAATGTGCTGAATACTGTAAACTATACAGAATTTGTCACATGCGGATAGATATTACTGATGTCACTTATGATGAGAGAATGTTAGCAGGTATCAGGCTTGCATATGAAGTAACCATTGTTGTATCCATGTGCTAAGAGTTGGATGTGGTCTGTAATTGAATATATGAGAGTGCATGCCTGAGTATGGGTAGTTGGTAGTAGTTAAGAATATGGCCAAAGGATGGCAGCGGTAAAGGGCAGTGAGAGGACACTGTGCTTAAGTCGATATTTTAGTCTCAGCCTTTGCCAAACAGGTTATGTAGCATCTGTATTCAGTGAAACTTTGGTCTTGGAAGAGTCCCTCAAGGACTGCTATAAGCTGGATCTCAAGTTATGTATGTATTAAATTGTAACTTGCTCTGGATAACATGTGGCAGTGGGCTAATATTGCAGTGAACCTGTAGACTTAAACATGCTCAGGAATTATGGTACAAATTTGTGCTTTACTGGTGAAATTATGAATTCATACTAGTGAGTGTTATTTATCATGTAGAATGCTGCAGGGGTGTTAACATTAGATATGCAATTTACTGGAGTAACAACAGTGCTGAGTATGTTTTAGAATATGTTATGGGTACTTCAGAAGGCTGTAATTTATGTTATATTTACAGCTATGGAAATTTGTGAGTAGTACTTTAATTTACTGAAGTGCCTCTTCTAGGCTTCATGTTTTAGAATATGTTATGGGTACTTCAGAAGGCTGTAATTTATGTTATATTTACAGCTATGGAAATTTGTGAGCAGTACTTCAATTTACTGAAGTGCCTCTTCTAGGCTTCATGTTTTCTTTATCATTGCTTTTGGAAGTAAGTTGCCTGTAATGTGACAGTCTACCCTAAATTCTGTTTTCATGGCTAAAATATGTACTACACACACACACACACACACACACACACACACACAGTACACTGGGAGAAGATGCAACTTATCCATGCACTGATGTTTCAGCATGTATGTCAACTCCCAAACCTGAAATTCTGGATCACAACTTTGTCTTGATAATTGGGGTACCTTTCTTACCTAACATCTAGTTCTGGCTTATTGTTTTCATATTTTTGGTACATAAACACAGTAGCTAAGATTAATTTTAATATGGCTGGTGACTTTGTCAGAAAAAGTTTTACATTACCACCTTTTGCTATGTTGAGGCCACAGAAAAGTCTCATAGATCAACCATCTTATGTATACCTACAGGTGTTTTGCTTCTTCTTCCTGTATACATGTGTCAGTTTCCCTCCTGTTATCTGCCTATTCGGTTGTTCACAGGAATGTTGGTAGTGAGATTCACATGGTTAACTTTGCTAGTGACAGTCTCTTTAAGCTGGATGATGTAGGCATGAGGAATATAACAAAATACTTTCAACACATGTCCACTTGGGTTTTAAATTATGTACTTCAGTGCCTGAGGGTGTTGAAGATGACCAAAACATGCAGCATGCAGTGTTGGATTTAATAAATTTGTTGTGTATGTCAAGAAATAAATTACTACTAGTATCCCACTGCACAATGGGATGAATTTCATCCAAATAGGAATATAACAGTGCAGAGAACAGGAAGTCTTTGAACACATATGGAGGATTAGCTGATTAATTGTAACAGAATTAGAGGGCAAAACATCGCAGCATTAGCAATCCTAGACTGGAATACATTTTGTTTATTAATAGTAATGAGGTGTTTTCAGGTCCTTCCTCTGGGTCAAAGTTCCAGTCAGAAAGGGGGGGGAAAGATGTAATTCCAGTGCTTAATAGCTTTTCCTTTTTGACTGGAACGAGGCAATACCATGTTTCAGGTAGGAATTGCTTGCCTGTCACTTTGAAAGCCTGGGTTTGGTTCCAGGGTAGCCCATGTAGATTCTGTGGTGGACAGGTGGCACAGGGACAGGATTTTCCATGCATGTGTCAGTTTTCCTGTGAGAATCATTCTACTTTAATTTATTTGTGACTCCCAGTTTTATGGCATATCATTACTATCTAATATTCTGTAGTTACATGTTACAGTTTTACTCAGACCATTGCTGTGTGACTCATTACATTTCATCAGTGCCCTTGTTGGAACAACTGAATTTACTTACAGAAACAAAAGTATCAAATTTTGGAATCAGACCCAACGTGTATGTTATACTCATAGAACTAACTGCTGCTGTTACATAGCCCATGCCATTGCAGAATATAACTTGAGTTACATTGAAATGTGGAATTCCTCGTAGTGGTATTAAAGCCCGTGTACTGTCTGTAGCAGATGAAATGTTACATTAATGACATCACCCACCCCCATTGTATGTACAGTAGTGGTCATGAATGTAAAAATGTATAGTAAAAATGTACGTCACACAGTGTGTTTCTTGTATGGCAGTCCTGAGCACTGCAGCTGTCATGGGATGTTCCATCAGATTCAGGCTTTCTGTGTGATAAAGCTACCATGTGCATTGCTGCAGTAAGATAAAGACCCTCTGATATATGTGTGTGCATGGTTAGCACTTCTTCCTATTCAGGAGTTTCTGTGTTCAAATCACATTGAGATGACTGTGAAGTTGACAGTCTTGTATGGTAGAACTGTGCATAAGTGTCTGGGGATCCTGCTGCTTCCATCATTGGGACAGATGAATGTAGTGTAATCACCTTGTGGAGGGTTACTAAGTGAGAACCCCATATGTCATTTTAGTAAACCTTTTTAGAGAGGCTACCATATGATACTTCATCTACCCTGTTGGTGGAGGCAGTATAGGATTCTCTAAAATATTGTACAAATCTGCTGTACTGTATGGTTCTGCATGTTGGAAGACCGCAGTCTTCACATTTTTACAGAGGTCTTCTGTAGTTTTCCTCAGTAGTTCGCATGATTCCTGGGACAGTATGGTGAATTAGTGCATGACAGGCTTCATACTTACCAGAAGCAAGCATCATACCCCTGCCAGTTGAAGCTATCAAACATCAGTAAACTGCTGTAACTTTGTTATGAGGAATTTATCACCATGTTTGGTGGGCTGCTTGGTGTGGTTTGTTTTCATGATATACTTGAAAGTTTTCACACCAGCTGTGTGTAACATGTGCATATATGAAGGACTGAATATAGCAGAGAAAGATGTTCTGACTGAATCTTTATGCACCAAAAGTGTGTTATTGTTCAGACAGTATGAAAGGAGGTATGATTAAATTGTATTACAAGCAGAAATGGTTTATTGTAAGTTCTGTAAATTCTGACATGATAGAGAAGTGGAACCTTGAATAAGCTGTTATTCATAATGCATTGTAAAATTTAATTATTGTTGTTTTTGAAGATTATGATTTTTATTACACATTATGTTTGTCCCATTTTTGTGTTTTGTGTGAATGCGGAAGAGAGGGGTAGAGAGAGAAAGTGTGGGTGTGTGTGTGTGTGCGCACGTGCATGCCTTTTTTTTTATTATTATTATTATTATTTAAAGGTTATAAACTTGTTCATTGGTTATTTTGCATGGCACATACTGAAGATTGTGTGTGTACATGTGGTGCTCAATTCAAGTGTAGGCATTGTGTTTAAGATTCTTCAAATCATGAGTGTCTAAATGTCACTGGATGGACAGAGTTTGTGTTTCATATGTTTTTGGTGACACTTTCCTGATCTCTGGTGTTTACATGTTTCTCTTCTGTGTTGCTTCCTTTGTACAGATAGATGATCCTTTTCATGGAATTTGAATAGTAGTGTAAAAATGGATATTGATTGCCCACTTGCAGGTTGTGTTACTGTTATCTATATATATATATATATATATATATATGTGTGTGTGTGTGTGTGTGTGTGCATGGTTTATCATGTGTTACATGAAATTTGAGGTTCTGGTGGCTCCTTGTAGTTTGTGGGCAGGCACCAAAAGTTCAGAGGAACATACCGCCTGTGCCTTCCTCTCTCCTGTAGGTGGAGGCAGCTGGTGTCAACAAACTGATGATACTGATTGTCAAACTGCACTGCATCAGATCCCAGAACACTACTTTTGAAGGAATTTATGGTTTGTGGAAACTCTGGTTGAAACTGTGTTTCCAAAGACTAGTATTTTCTTTGTACTTTTTAATTAATTGACTAAATTTACTTTGGTGAACTCAGTATGATGTTTAAACTTGACAAAAATGGAACTCAATGGGAGCATTGACAGTTCTATTATTTGTATAACTTGTAAAAATGACTTGACAGTGTTGTTGTTCTGTATATGTTATTTGTATTCTTGCCTTCTTGTCTTTTTATTATTGTGTTTCATGCTATTTTTGGAGTTTGAAAATTAACTTCCTTATTCTTGTCTTTCGTTATTTCAGTTAGTATGTGGCAGAACAGTCCCATTATCATTAGTGTGCTCTATGACAGAGAGTTTTACCATCCTTTTCTCCAAACAGTGGGGAAAACTGCATAACTTTCTGAAAACAAAGTAACTTTGAATAACATTTGTTTATAATCCATATTGCCCAGTCTGAAGTTACAGGTCTTCATTTGTACCTTATATAGCCAGATAAAGGGACATCCACATTCAGTAGCTGTGGTTTTGTGTGCTGTGGTGCCTTTGGTTTGTGTGGGCTACTGTATATGTCATCATTTTGAGATATGTCAATGTGTGGGGCTGAATGAATCCCTTTCTGAATTATCAGATATATTCTTCTCAGGCACTATAGTTCATTGAGGACCTTGGCTTCCAATACAGTCTTTCTCCTTTCCTAACGGTCTCTGATCATTACTTGCCTGCTTTTATTCCCATTATATATAAGCCATCTTCAGCTTTGTCTCACCATCTTTTACTTGGACTTCCACTTTTCCTTGTTCCTTCCATTGTAGCTGTTGCAGTTTCTTGTGGCATTCTTTCAATGTGACCATAGCATCTTAGAGGGGTTTTGTAAATTTTACATTATCTTCCCCTCGTTTGTCATATTCCCAAGCATTCATCTTTCATGGGTCCAGATATTTTCCTTACAGTCTTCTTTTCAGATATTCTGAGCGCATTTATTTTTGCTGTTGTCATTGTCCAGGTTTCTGACCAATAGGTCCCAACGAGGTCAGTGTGGACTGTATTAGAAGTTTTATATAGTTCTAATTTCGTATTTCATGACAGGATTTAATTATTCTAGTTACTGAATGAAACTGTAAGAATGGAGCTGGTTAGATACCTGGTTGGAAAACACAGTTCTTTGGTTGTACCAGATGTTTGAACACACATATAGTTATATTCATGTTGTCATGGAATCAGAACCAGTTTTTGACTGTTACTGTCTGTTCTGTTAAGTCTGTGATGCAGGATTTGTGAATAGTGTATACAGTAACTCAAGTCTTTTTCCACAAGTTAGTGATTTTTATGATTGGTTGAAGGTGGAAAAGTGCAGAGCATTGGTTTCCGTGTAATGATATTTTCTTTAATAAACAGTCTATTTGGACTTAATGCCATTGCTTTCATTAGATGCAGTTGTTGAGTATGTGATAAATATGATATTTTATTTTAGCTTAAACTTGAGAATACACAGTTTCATTCCTAGAAACGCTATAAATCATGACTGAATTTTATACTGATTTCATCCAAGTATGTTGGCTATACTTTATCTGTGTTAAAAGCATCATGTTTATATTTTGTTGTATTCATCATTTAGCATCTGATTTCATTGTGCACTGATTAATTTAATTGTGTTGTGGGATGTGACACAATTCAGTCTGGTAGATAAGTACAGATGTTTTGGAGGAACCTGATGCCTCCGTCTTGAGGGTACAATTGTAAAGTAAGCTGTCCATAGAGGTTTAATGTGTGAAGTGTGAGGTTCTTTTGTAGTGTGACTGTGAATATTGCCCCCTTCTGTGATGTGATTCTTTGTAGTCAGGTGGATACATACTGACATTAGGTTCGGTCTTCAGGATGAAGGCAACATGTTCTTCTGAAATGTTGATCCTTACCTGTTCACATTGGATAATACAGTAATCTTCGTAGTCAATACTGTAAAAACCCCAGATCTCAAAATCGTATGATCTTTAAAATGCTACTTTCTCATGGTGCAGTCGTATTGGTCATCCAGGTAGAAATTGGATAATAGTGTAGTTTCTCTTCTCTTTTGTAGCATTGTGCATGTGTTTGTATACACTTAGTGGCAGCATTGGGTGCCTGCAAGCAGCAAAATTTCTTCACTTGTCGCTGTTGAATAAAATTATATATTTATATGTGTCAACATTCTTTGATGTGCACCTGTTGGACATATCATGGCATGATTCTCGAGTGATACGAACTTCGTAGATGTGGTCCTGCCTCATCAGGTCAGTATGTGGCTTCCGACTCTTCTTCGGGTTAGTAACCTTGTTCAGTTTCTCTGTGTGATGATTGTTACAATAGCTGTAATGCCACCCCCACCACTACCACCACCAAGCTTCTATGATGTATTATAGGTGAGTGGACACTTGTGACTTGGAAATGGTTGTGCCAGATTTTCTTCATGTGAATGCAAGGCATTCCCTTCAGTGTGTCTCAAAGACTGTTCCACACTTTAACTTCTTTTATGCTTTTCACCTGGGCCCACACATGTTCCTACTGCACGTACTGTATAGTTTGTCCACACTATTTCTTTTTCTGTTCTGTGTCACATGAAATTTTTACCTGAAAGAGCACAATAAGCATAAGTAACTATCAGCATTGGATCTGGCTGATATTTATAAAGTAGTAGAACACTATCCCATTAATACGGCTTTTATTTTGTGCTCCTCGATTTGTCTAGTTTGTTTTAAAACCAATAAAATGTATATATAAAAAAGTAAATGTGGTGGCAGATATTTACGAGGGGGTGCTGATAAGTCCTTAGTGAGACCTACTTCCTGATGTCATAGGATGGAATCGATAGTGTCATTGGAAAGAGGGGTCTGTTCATGTGCCGAATTGCAAGTCTTTTCTTGTTACAGAAGCTGAAAGGAAGCATGTCAGGCAACACGCAATTTTAACAATGTTGAGACGTGAGCTGTCGTCAAGGTTTTTTTTTTTTCAAGGCAAGGTGCTGAAGGAAATTCATGCCATTCTGATAGAAACATTACGGGAACATGCACCATCATATGCCACCATCAAAAACTGGGTGGCCTGGTTTAAACTTGGTGATTTTTCCACCTGTGATGCGCCTCATCCTGGACGACCCAAAACAGTGACCACCCCAGAGATTATTGATCAAATTCACGAGGTAATCTTGGAAGACCACCGGATTTCATCTAAATCAATAGCTGAGCAGCTGGGGGATCTCACGTGAGTTGGTTGGGTCCATCATTCTTGAAGATTTGGACATGCGGAAGTTATCCGCGAAGTGGGTCCTGAAATTCCTGAACGCGGATCAGAAACGTCAATGGTGCCAGTTGTCTGAGCAAATTTTGGAATTTTTTCAGCGCGATCCACATGATTTTCTGTCGTGATTGGTGATCATAGACGAAACCTGGTTATATCACTATGACCCGGAGACAAAGCAACAATCAGTGGAGTGGCAGCATAGCGGCTCACCCTGCCCCAAAAAATTCCGAGTGCAAAAATCTGCTGGAAAATTTCTCGCCTCGATTTTTTGGGATCAAGACGGCATCCTCCTCATTGATTATCTTCCAAAGGGCCAAACTA
>JGI20166J26741_11484029_pt1 | contig 12979 bp, 7 predicted proteins | sample TergutCu122P5_FD_26741 | JGI IMG/M metagenome (IMG submission 26741)
CTCTATGCCCGTCAAGGCAGGATATCGACGAATGATTATGCCAAAAAAAGCAAAGAGTTGTTTGAACAGGATTCGCTGTTGACACTTTTTTACCATAAAACTGTTGCCGGTGGAAAATGGAAGGATGTGATGGGGCAGCCTCATATTGGTTATACCAGATGGAATGATCCGCCACATAACATTATGCCACAGCAAGTTCAGTACACAGTAAATAGTACGCAGTCAGGGAAGAGGCTGATGGGTGTGGTGGTGGAAGGAGACAGCATTCCCGTTGATGGCGTATTGCATAATCAATTGCCGCAATTCAGCAATTATTCAAGGGAGAAACACTATTTTGAACTGTTTGCAACACAGAATGTCCCGGTTCATTTTTCATTGAAAACAACTAAACCGTGGATCATTTTATCTGCCACACAAGGAACGGCACAACCCGACCGGCGCATTGAGGTTTCCATTAATTGGGATAAACTCTCCAAGGGGAAAAATATCAAAGGCGATATCACTGTTGCCGGAGGGGGCAAACTGTACACCATCGGCGTTTCGGTGTTCAATCCGCAAAGCCCGAACCGTAGCGCGGCAGCAGGTTTTGTAGAGTCGAATGGCTATATTTCCATAGAAGCGGAACATTTTTCGGTGAATAAACCTGTGAACGGTGTGCAGTGGGTGAAAGTGCCCGATTACGGGCGAACACTCTCTTCGATGATGCCCCAGCCTGCAACGGCTGTCAGCGTTACTGATTTATCGCAATCGCCTTATTTAGAGTATAAATGCTACTTTTTTACCACCGGAGAGGTTACTGTTCACACACTGATAGCGCCGACCATAAACTGCATTCCGGAGGCAAGTCTGCGTTTTGCTGTGGCGATTGATGACGAGCAGCCTCAAACGGTTGAAATTCCGAAAATAAGTATTAGCGGGCAAAATGATAATTTCGCATGGAGTAAATCTGTGATAGACAACATCAGGGTGAAAACGACCACACACCGCATTGATAAGGAAGGCTATCACACCATTCGTATCTACATGATCGACCCCATCGTGGTGCTGCAACGCATTGTGATTGATACCGGCGGGTTACAGCGCTCTTTTCTTTTTCCGCCAGAAAGTTTTCACAACAGGTAACTATTCCTGAAAATAGACCCGCTTTACTCTGCGCGATACGTTGGTCAGCAATTCATACGGGATGGTACCTATTGAATTTGCAACCTGATAAACAGGAAGTTGAGTTCCAAATAGTTCAACGCTGTCGCCTTCGTGTACATCCAATCCGGTAACGTCAATCATGGTTACGTCCATGCACACATTGCCGATAACGGGAATCTGCCGTCCGTTTATCATCACTTTGCCCGTACCGTTGCCAAAACGGCGGTCGTAACCATCGGCATAACCGACAGGCAGCACGGCTATCTCACTATCCCGTTTCACAACGCCATTGCGGCTATAACCAACTGTTTCTCCGGCTTTTACGTTTTTAACCTGAAGCACAGTGGTTCTCAAGGTGCAAACCGTTTCCATTTCGGACGAATTTGTGGCGCTGACGCCATATAAACCAATGCCCAACCGCACCATCTCAAATTGATAGTATGGAAAACGTTCGATGCCGGCAGAATTAAGCAAGTGACGGTCGGGAGCGTATCCCAATCCGGCTTGTAACTTATCGGCACAGGTCAAAAACAGTGTTGCCTGCCGGTGCGTAAAAGCGTCAAAACGGGCTTCGTCGGCGCCTGCCAAATGCGAAAAGATGGACTGTACACGTACATTGTCCTGCGATTTAAGGATAGCAAGCAGTTTGTCCAAATCTTCGGGATCAAACCCCAGTCGGTGCATTCCGCTATCTATTTTAATATGAATGGGATAATTACTGACTCCCTGTCTGACAGCCGTTTTTATGAAAGAAGCAAGCAATCCGAAGCTGTATATTTCAGGCTCCAGATGATTTTCAAACAACAGGTTAAAGCTGTTTGGTTCAGGATTCATCACCATCACCGGCAGAGTAATTCCTTCGCGGCGCAACTCCGCTCCTTCATCGGCAACAGCCACCGCCAGACAGTCGCAACGGTGATATTGCAGGGTTTTAGACACTTCGGCGGCGCCGCTTCCGTATGCAAATGCCTTCACCATGCAAATGATCTTGGTTTCGGGCTTCAGTTTGGAGCGGAAATAGTTGAAATTCTGCACCAAAGCGCTCAAATTCACTTCCAGAGTAGTTTGATGCGCCACGTTCTCTATCTGTTCAGAGATGCGTTCAAAGTGAAAATCACGCGAGCCTTTCAACAGCACCACTTCATTGTGAAATGTCTTACAATAGCCTGATTTTAAGAACATTTCGGTAGTGATAAAACGTTCTTTCCGTGCAACAGGAAACAGATTGATGTGTGCCGAAATTTCCTGCCCGACGCCTATCAACCGATGAATTTCTGCTTCGCGCGTCAGATTGGCAATGGCGCTGTAAAGTGTCGCCGACTGTTCGCCACTCTGCAAAATATCCGACAGTATCAATGTGATTGGCAACTGTTTATCAATTGCCTGCTGCCGTGCAAAATCGAGTGCAATACGGAGTGAATTGATGTCGGCGTTATAACTGTCGTTGATCACCAGGCAGCCGTTTCGCCCCTCTTTCACCTCCAAACGCATGGCAACCGGTTCGAGCCGGTTCATCCGTTCGACAATGCAATCTATATTCGGTTTTCTCTTTTTAATCTGATTTTCAATTAATAACAAAGCAGCTACACAGTGCATACTATTTTCAACCGAAGCATCGTCTGAAAAAGGAATGGTATAAGAAACAAACTGAGAATCAAAGCGATATGTAATAACACTCGTTTTGCCGGTTTTGTGGATATGTTCCACTACAATATCGCTTTGGGGGTCAAAACCCCACGTAAACCGCCGGCAGTGAAGTGGCGAATCAGTGATACATTTTTCAATCACGACATGGTCTTTGCACGATATTAACCATTGAGTGTCAATGAAAAGAGAGAGTTTTTCCATGCACTTATCCTGCAACGATTCAAAATTTTCCTGATGCGCCTGCCCAATATTGGTAAAAATTCCGATTGTCGGGCGAATAATACGCTCCAGCCGTTCCATTTCTCCTTTTTTTGAAATACCTGCTTCAAAAATGCCCAAGTCATGGTGTGCGTTGATTTGCCAGACAGAAAGCGGGACGCCTGTCTGAGAGTTGTAACTGCGTGGTGAACGAACGATATTAAATTCACCGTGAAGCAGTTGCGACAGCCACTCTTTCACAATTGTTTTGCCGTTGCTTCCCGTGATGCCGATAACCGGCAGTTGAAAATGGGTGCGGTGATAGGTGGTAAGTTGTTGCAGTGCAGTTAGCGTACTGTTCACAATGAGAAAATTTGAATCCGTAATTGCCTCAAATTCAGGCATATAGTTGCTTACCACAAAATTGCGGACGCCCTTGTCATACAGTTCCCCAACATATTTATGTCCGTCGTTGGCAGCAGAACGCAAGGCAAAAAAAAGCGTTTCGTCCGGAAAAATCAATAAACGGCTATCAATCAATAAACGACTGATAATGTTATCATTGCGTAATAACGATTTACCGCCGATCACTTGTGTGATGTGAAAAAAGGAGTAATGTTGCGTCATTTTTCTTTCTGTTATTTTCCTGTTTAGGTTACTTTATAGTTTATTTTGTCAAAGGTACGAATTATTGATGAAAAAAATTTGCAGGTGTAAAATAAAGAGGTTATTTTCGCATCCGTAAACAAAATTAAATATAACGTTCACACACTTTCAAAATCACTTACCGGTATGATAGCAGCATCCCTGTCCGACAGCCGTTTTTACGAAGAACTTCATCCGCGTTTCCGCCAAGCGTTTGAATACGTGAAAAATCATGATTTGTCAAAAGAACCGGCGGGAAAAGTTGAAATAGATGGCGATAATCTATTTATTAACATTGCGGAAATTACGGGAAAAACGCCTGATGCAGCCCTTGTTGAAGTGCATAAAAAATATATGGATATTCAATTGCCGCTGACCTCTCCCGAAACGATGGGATGGATTGACGCTAAAGCTTGTACCCATCTGAAAGAGGAGTACAGCGAGCAAAAAGAGATGGCGCTCTTTACCGACAAACCCACTGCATACATCACAGTGGCGCCCGGCGAATTTGCCATCTTTTTTCCGCACGACGGACACGCTCCGGGCATCGGACAGGGCACAATGAAAAAAGCAATTGTAAAAGTGTTGATATAGAGCTTTATTTACTAATCATTTAAAAATTAAAGAATTATGAAAGAGATTAAAAAGTATGATGTAATGTCTATGGCTGTTGTCACTTGCATTATTAATGCAATTATTGGATTGATTTTCGGCATCTTCGGCGGACTGTTTATGGGTGCAATCTTATCGGCTCTGCCGAATGGCAATTCTGCAAGCTTGGGAATGGGGTTTGGAATCGGAATGATGATTTTATATCCAATTATGTTTGCAGTTATCGGATTTGTTGGCGGTGCTCTTGGCGCATTCCTCTACAATCTGGTAGCCAAATGGGTCGGCGGTGTTAAAATGGAACTCATTGATTTGGATAATAAGTATGAAAATCAATGAGTTAATTTTTATCAATGCTAAAATTGAACCATTATGAAAGAGATTAAAAAGTACGATGTAATGTCTCGTGCAGTTATCAGTTGCATTATTTCTGCCATTGTCGGATTGCTGTATGCGCTGTTCTTTGGAGCGATTGTGGGTATGACCTCTTCACTGCCGGAGGCAAATATGTCAAGATTGGGGATGAGTTTTGGATTTGGAATGATTATTCTATTTCCAATCATTTTTGCAGTTATTGGATTTATTGGCGGCGCTCTTGGCGCATTCATCTACAATCTGGTAGCCAAATGGGTCGGCGGCATTAAGATAGAACTTGTTGATTTGGATAATAAGTATGAAAATCAATAATTTCTGTTGAATGATTTTTCTCCGGGAGGATTATTTTAAACTATCTTTCCGGAGAAAATTGTTAATGTAACCATCAAATTCTTTGTGCCTTTGTGTCTTTACGTTTGGTACATAGAAAAACGAAGTTTTGAAAAATAAAAAAATACGTTTACACATTTTTTAATAGTAAACACGAAGACATAAAGGCATGAAGACACAACGATAAAGATTGTTTTTAGAATACTCAAAAGAATCTTCTCATGTTAAAACTTATTGAAGATGACCCGTATCTGGAGCCGTTTTCGGCTGCCATTGAGGGACGTCATCAACACGCCATTGACAAAGAAAAAGAGTTAGCGGGCGACGGCACGCTGTCCGATTTTGCCACGGGCTATCTCTATTTCGGGTTGCACCATATTGCTGCCGGATGGGTGTTTCGCGAATGGGCGCCCAATGCAACGGACATCTATTTAGTGGGCGATTTTAACGGCTGGACACAATGCGATAATTACCGGTTGCAACGGAAAGAGCATGGCGTGTGGGAGATTTTTCTGCTCGAAGAAGCGTTGCATCATGGCGAATATTACAAACTGATTGTCCATTGGCAAGGCGGTCAGGGCGAGCGGATTCCGGCGTGGGCGCGCCGCGTGGTGCAAAATGATCAGACAAAAATATTCAGCGCGCAGGTATGGAATCCATCGCAACCCTATCAATTTAAAATTACTGATTTTAAGCCGGTTACCAATCCATTGCTTATTTACGAATGTCATATCGGCATGTCGGGCGAGCGCGAAGGAATTGCCACGTACAACGAATTTAGAGAAAAAGTGTTGCCGCATGTGGTTAATTTGGGATACAACTGCATTCAAATCATGGCAATTCAGGAACATCCTTATTACGGCTCGTTTGGATACCATGTGTCCAGCTTTTTTGCAGCGTCGTCGCGTTTCGGAACGCCTGAAGAGCTAAAGCAACTCATTGATGAAGCGCACGCTTCAGGCATTGCCGTGATAATGGATATTGTTCATTCTCACGCAGTTAAAAATCAAACGGAAGGACTTGGGCTGTTTGCCGGCGACCCCGACCAATATTTTTATCCCTATCCGAAACGGGAACATCCGGCGTGGGATTCGCTCTGTTTCGATTACGGAAAAAATGAGGTGCTCCATTTTTTGCTTTCCAACTGTAAATTCTGGTTGGACGAATACCGTTTTGACGGCTTCCGTTTCGACGGCGTAACGTCAATGCTTTACCTCAGTCACGGGTTGGGAGAGTCGTTCGGGAGCTATGCCGATTATTACAACGGCAACGAAGACAGCAATGCCCTCTGCTATTTGGCATTGGCAAACCGGCTGATTCATCAGGTGCACCCCGCTGCCATCACTATCGCCGAAGAGGTGAGCGGACTGCCCGAAATTGCTGCTCCGTTTGAAAACGGCGGCATCGGTTTTGATTATCGCATGGCAATGGGAATCCCCGATTTTTGGATAAAAACCATCAAAGAAAACAAAGATGAGGATTGGAAACCGGGGCATATCTTCTGGGAATTGACCAACCGGCGCAAAGGCGAAAAAACGGTGAGTTACGCCGAGAGCCACGATCAGGCGCTGGTGGGCGACAAGACCATTATTTTCCGACTGATGGATGCCGACATGTATTGGCACATGCAAAAAAGCGATGCCACGTATTTAGTCAATCGCGGCATGGCGCTTCACAAAATGATACGCCTCATCACGGCAACGACGATAAACGGCGCTTATCTCAATTTTATGGGAAACGAATTCGGGCATCCGGAGTGGATTGATTTTCCGCGCGAAGGCAACGGATGGTCGTACAAGTATGCGCGGCGACAATGGAGTTTGCTGGAAAATGAACGCCTGCTCTATCACTATTTAAACGACTTTGACAACGCAATGATTCATCTAATCAAAAGTTGTCCGAATTTTAATCTTACTGATATTGAACCACTTTGGGACAACAGCGGTGATCAGGTATTTGCGTACAAAAGAGATGGTTATGTTTTTGTATTCAATTTTCACCCAACACACTCATACGCCGATTATGGTATTTTGACGCAGGCGGGAAGTTACCGTTCGGTTTTGAATACGGACGCCGCCTGTTTTGGAGGGTTCGGCTTGGTGGACGATTCGCTGGAGCATCTCACCCAATACGATACGTTATATGCTCCGCAAAAAAAAGAGTGGCTCAAACTCTACCTTCCGGCGCGGTCGGCAGTGGTGATGAAGCTGGGGGGTGTACGACAAAATTTGTAATTTACAAAAATATGAAGACGCATGTACGACAAAGAGCTTTAATAATCAGTGGTTTGATTATTTTTTCAACGTCTCTTATTGCTCAAACGGAGGGGCTGAAAGTGAATGTTTTCGCAAGTTCGGCAAACGAAAAAGAGATGCTTGTCGAGCAGCCGGATATTACTTTCAAACAGGATTTTGAAACTGAAAATCAGTTGATTAACATTTATCCTGAGTTCAACTATCAGCAAATACTTGGTTTTGGCGGTGCATTTACCGAAACATCGGCATATAATTTTTCGCTGTTAAGTCCCGAATCACAGCAAAAGCTTACTGAATTGCTTTTTGGCAGAAATGGCATCGGCTTGAATTTTTGCCGCACACATATTAATTCTTCCGATTTTTCATTGAGCGAATACACGTATGTCAAAGACGGCGATGTTGATTTGAAGACATTTAGCATCGACAGAGACAGGCAATATATTGTGCCAATGATTAAGGCAGCGCTGGAAGTGAATCCCGACTTGCGGCTGTTTGCTTCGCCATGGTCGCCACCTGCATGGATGAAAGACAATAACAGCATGATTCATGGCGGTCGTCTTTTGCCGCAATTTTATCAAACGTGGGCAAACTATTTTTCGCGTTATTTACAAGAGTATAAAAAAGAGGGTATTGATTTCTTCGGTGTTACCGTTCAAAATGAAGCCAAAGCGGTGCAAACGTGGGAAAGTTGCATTTGGACAGGCAAAGAAGAAGGCGAATTTGCCGTCAAGTTTCTTCGTCCGACCCTTGACAAAAATGGTTTTGGCAATGCTAAAATCATGATTTGGGATCACAATAAGGAACGTGTCATGGAACGGGCACGGGAATCACTGTCTGTACCGGGCGCAGACAAAGCCATCTGGGGTATCGCTCATCACTGGTATTCGGGCGACCATTTTGATAATCTGAGGATGACGCACGAACTTTTTCCAAATAAACCATTGATAGCCACAGAAAACAGTGTTGGGGGATCCATTAAAGGTGACAATACGTGGGATAGGGTGGAACGCTATGCCAAAGAGACGATTATGGATTTCAACAATTTTACATCTGCTATTGTTGTGTGGAACTTGCTGGTTGATACGCAAAACGGCGGACCGTATCATAATCGTCAAAGCGGTACCGGAGCGCCGGTTTATGTCGATACCGTCAGCAGAAATTATGTTGTAGGACCACTTTATTATGCGATTGGGCATTTCAGCAAATTTATCCAGCGCGGCGCTGTTAGAATCGGCAGCAGCTCCTATAATGATGCTGTGAAAGTGGCAGCCTTCAGCAATCCCGATGGTGAAATTATCGTAGTTATCCTCAACACAACCGATAAGGATGCTACTCCAAAAATTCGCATAAATAACTGCACGGCAGATTTCGTTATGCCTGCAAAATCACTGCAAACGCTGATAATTCCTCGGCAACAGTAAAATGAAAAACTGTATCTGCATTTTACCGGTTTTACTCTTTGCAACTTTTACAGCCTGCAATCAAATTCCTATAAACAGAAAGGCACTGGTCGCGCGGAATAATCCGAATGTTACGGCAGCAGATACATTGTCTTCATTGACTGTCGGAAACGGTGAATTTGCCTTCACGGCGGATATTACCGGACTGCAAACTTTTCCCGAATATTATCAAAACGGCGTGCCGTTGGGAACGCAATCCCAATGGGGATGGCACAGTTTTCCCAATCCAAATCATTACAGGCATGAAGAAACCCTGAAAGGATATGATTTCGGACGGGGCAAGCTCGAACTCTATTCCGTTCAGGACAATGATTTCACTCAAAGACAAAAGGATGCCGTCAATTGGTTTCGTTCCAATCCACACCGATTGCATTTAGGTATTATCGGATTTGAGTTAGACAAAAGCATTCGCCCCGTAGATATTAAAGATATTCATCAAGATTTAGATATGTGGAACGGAGTTATTCACAGCCGTTTTTCCGTTAACAATATTCCTTTTGATGTACAGACCGTTTGTCATCCGCAAAAGGATATGATTAGCGTGAAAATAGCTTCAAATATAACCCCTGCCGTTAAATTTCATTTTGCCTGTCCGACGGGAGCTTTCGGTGATTACGGATGCGATTGGACAAAAAATGAGTGGCATAGTACCTCTATTATTAATCAAAGTCAATATTCGGTTACTTTAGAAAGAAAGATTGATGCAACCGTTTATTATGTAACGATTTGTTGGGAAGGCAAGGCAAGTTTTACGGAAAAAGAAAAGAATTATTTTGTACTCTCTTCCGAAGATAAAGATTTATCTTTCAGTTGTTTATTTACGAAACAGCCTTTCACGGAAACGCTACCGAGTTTTTCAGAGACGATGCAGGCGTCAGCCGTCTATTGGAATTCATGGTGGAAAAAGGGCGCAGCGGTGGACTTCTCCGATTGTAAAGACCCTCGTGCGAAGGAACTTGAACGCCGCGTGGTTCTGTCTCAATATTTGTTGGCAACCCAATGTGCCGGTTCTGCTCCTCCTCAGGAAACAGGGCTTACTTATAATTCGTGGTACGGTAAGTTTCATTTGGAAATGGTTTGGTGGCATCAGGTTCAATTTGCTTTATGGGGACGCCCCGAACCGTTGGAGCGCACCCTGTCCTGGTACCAAAAAGTATATCCGAAAGCGAAAGCGATTGCCGAACGGCAGGGATTCGACGGCGTCCGCTGGATGAAAATGACAGACCTGTCAGGTGAAGAAGCGCCTTCTTCCATCGGTTCGTTCCTACTCTGGCAACAGCCGCATCCGATCTACTTAGCCGAATTGCTTTACCGGCAAAATCCCTCGCGGGAAATAATCAATAAGTATGTTGATTTGGTAGAGGCGACTGCCGAGTTTATGTATTCGTTTGCAACGTATGATAAAGAAAATGACCGTTATATTCTGAAAGGAATCATTCCCGCTCAGGAAACTTTCAATCCGGAAGAGACTATTAATCCTCCCTTTGAATTGTCATACTGGCATTACGCTATGGCAACGGCTCAAAAGTGGAGGGAACGAGCGGGGAAAGCGCGTAATCCGAAATGGGATTCGCTCATTGAAAAATTATCGCCATTAGCCGAAAAAGACGGGCTTTATCTGGCGGCGGAATCGGCTCCCGACAGTTACCGAAACAGCCGGTATTATTCCGATCATCCTGCCGTGTTGGGCGCTTATGGTATATTGCCAGAGTCGAAACTTTTCAATAAAGAGACGATGAAAACTACGCTGCATTGGGTGTTGAATCATTGGAATTGGGATAAAACCTGGGGATGGGACTATCCGATGGTTGCCATGAATGCTGTCCGTGCGGGAGAACCCGAAACGGCAATTGATGTCCTTTTAATGAACAAACGAACAAATACCTGTTTACCAAACGGTCATAATTTTCAAGATGAACGTTTACGGATTTATCTTCCCGGAAACGGAGGATTATTGACCGCTATCGCACTGATGTGCGCCGGTTGGGACGGATGTAAAACCGTCAATCCTGGATTTCCCAAAAACGGCAACTGGAATGTGAAGTGGGAAGGATTAACTCCCTTACCTTGAAGAAATTTACTGACAGTCGATAACCACCTTTGCTTCTTTCAATCCTGTTGATTTTGCCGTCAGACGAATCGTTCCGGGATGGTTTGCCTCGGAACGGACAATCACTAAACAAAGTCCGTTGAAAGCCTGACGGGCAGTTGAGGCAAAAGAAGTCATATCCGTCGAATTACCATTATCGGTAGCGATGATTTCTCCGGCGCCTTCACAACTGAACTCAATCCGGTTATCTGCAGTCGGAACCGTCAATCCGTTTGAATCGGTAATCTTTACAGTGATGAACGACAAGTCTTTACCGTCTGCTTTGATTGTGTTTCTGTCTGCCGAAGCCGACAGAGCGACAGGGTGACCGGTAGTTTTTACCGTTTCTTCCGCCCATTCTTTACCATCTTTGTAAGCAACGGCTTTCAGTACGCCCGGCTCATAACGAACACTATCCCAACGCAAACGATATTCATATTGTCCTTTTTTCTTCATCCCGAACGATTTACCGTTTAGAAACAATTCCACTGCATCGCCCGACGTAAAGACATGTACGGGAGTAATTTTGCCTATGCGATTCGCCCAGTTCCAATGCGGCAAAATATGCACCATAGGCAGTTCGGGGCGCCATTGCGATTGATAAAGATAAAACCGGTCTTTCGGAAATCCGGCAAGATCAATGATGCCGGTGTACGAACTGCGGGCATCGTAGTAGGGCGTTGGCTCTCCGATGTAATCCCATCCGTTCCAGACAAATTCGCCGGCAACAAAAGGATGCTTCTCGAGCGATGCAAAAACCTTATCGGCAGAAGCGCCGAAATCAACGGCATACAACTCGTAGGAACTGACTTGGCGCGCTTTCGGGTCGCCGCCTTTGCCGTCCCTGATGGGCGCACTGACGGCGTTCGTTACCGGAAAGAGATAAACGCCGCGACTGCTTGCAGCCGAAGCCGTCTCACTGCTGAATATCATTTTATCGGGAAATTTCGCATGAAAAATATCGTATTGCGGCACGGTACGAATACGGTTTGTTCCGTCAAATTCAGGCTCTTGCCGTATGCCTTCTCCTTGATAATTCAAAGCAATGACATCCGTCGCGGCAGGCAGGGGCATATCAGATTTGGCATAATTCATAGCGCAGGTTGTCGGACGGGTCGAGTCTTCTTCCTTGACATAACTCCGCAAACGCTCGGCAATTTTGGCTCCGGCTTCACCGGTATATTGCTCTCCAACTTCGTTTCCGAAACTCCACAGAATAACTGACGGGTAATTCCTGTCGCGGCGGACAAAAGCGCGGGTATCGGCTTCCGACCAGTCGGGAAATATCAGATGAAAATCCAGCGGCGTCTTTTTCAGTTCCCAAGAATCGAAAATCTCATCAACCACCAAAAAGCCCATTCGGTCGGTCAGTTCGAGCAGTTCAGGCGCAGGAGGATTGTGCGACATGCGAATGGCATTGCAACCCATTTCCCGCAACAACTCCAACTGGCGTTCGGCGGCACGGGTATTGAATGCAGAGCCCAAAGCTCCCAAGTCGTGATGTTGATTGACGCCTTTGACAGGGATATGTTCGCCGTTCACAAGCAAGCCTTTGTCGGGGTCATATTTCAATGATCGGATGCCGAAACGGGTTTCGTAAGCATCAATCGCTTTGCCGTTTTCGGATAGAGCGGTAACAGCGACATAAAGATGAGGCGTTTGCGTTGGCGGCGGTCCCCAGAGTTTGGGATGATTCAGCGTAATTGAATCTTCCGTTTTTCCGGTCTCTCCGGCAGCTATGGCAACAGTTAAAGAAGAAAAACTTGCAACAGCATTTCCTCTTTGATTTCCTTGAGTGTCTAATTCAAAGATTTTTGTATTTACTTCAATAACGGCATTCTGCTTAGAGTCGTTGTTGATGCTGACTTGCAGATGGATTTTCGCCGATGATTGCGATACGTTATCAGTCGTAATAAAAGTCCCGTATTGTCCGACGTGCACCGGATTGGTTTTTACCAACCACACATTGCGATAAATCCCTCCGCCCGGATACCAGCGTGCGGAATAATTGGGATTATCCAAACGGATAGCCAACTGATTCACGCCTCCGGGCACAATATAGGAAGTGAGGTCGAGCTGCCACGAATTGTATCCGTAAGCCCATCCGCCGACTAAATGACCGTTCAGCCAAACAATTGCGTAGGACATTGCTCCATCCACATCCAGAAAAATCGACTTGCCTGCATCCGATGCGGGAATATCCAGCTTTTTCCGGTACCAGGCAACTC
>JGI20166J26741_11484140_pt1 | contig 12976 bp, 9 predicted proteins | sample TergutCu122P5_FD_26741 | JGI IMG/M metagenome (IMG submission 26741)
CTGTTTCTGGAGCAGTACTGAAATTTAAATGCCCACTGAAAAAAACGCAGCCTTTCTGCCCATGCAGTAGTGCTTTAAATTGGACCGGCAAAGGGTTAAAGCAAGCTTCAGGAAGCAGTGACGTACTGATATGCGGTACACCATGTAAATCAATATATCCTTTGTATATCTGTGCTCCCCAGAGATGGTTTTAAAAAACAGCTGAAACGTGCTGGATTAATATCCCGTATTTGTGTCAATTAGTGAATTTTTTTTGTGCAGTTTGTTGGTAATAAAACTTATTTATGTATGTGTATTGTATGGAAAGATGTGTACTATCAAGATTGTTCTTATTCATTTTGAATAGAATACCATTTCTTATGCCCACATTATGTCACAAGTTAGACATTTGTTGTGATAAATGAGGATTTCAGAGCAGTGAAGAATCATATTTTGATGTATTTGTTTATGATTTATTTAACGATGCTGTCAGTAGTATAGGCAAAATTATGTCATGGTAGGGTACTGGGCTAATAATGACTTGGAAAAGTTGTGATGTGACATTATTCTTGTTATTATTACTACATACGAATGTTGTCGCATCATACCAACTACTGGTTAAATTTAAGAAATGTCTTGTTACTGGTTTCAGCCACTGCTAACAAAATTCCTAGTCATGGTGGTTTTCATCCCATGTTCTGCATGCTGTTTTTGTACACCGCGGCACAAGTAATGTATTTACAATATGAAGTAAACATAATTTTAAATTTACTTAGTGAAAGTTACTTTACCGCTTTACAATCATATTTAAGATGGTTAGTACTTTTTTCGATTTTGATTTTGGCAGAATAATAATGGTACTAAATTGCAGACATAACGTGTGGTACACATTCTTTATATATAATTATTCCCACCTCAAGCAGACACTTCCTCACAGACATGCATAATTTTCCTTAACGAAGATCTCTTGGAACATTTGTGGTGCAGAATTTAGCCATGTTTGTGAAAATACAGGTATCTCCTGGCCTAAGCACTAGCAGGTGTATTATTGGATAACTATTTAACCTATTGTGTTACTCCAATGTTTGCATTGCTGTTAATTTTGACAGAAATATATGTTATTTAATTAACTAATAATGTCCATTTGAGTTGTTCATGCATCACTTGCACAACCGTGTCACAACTTTTTGATCTTGGTAAGAACCACATAAGTGGGAAGTCCACATGAAATAGCATGAGCACAGAATCCATGTAAGTCAGGAAATCAAGCATGTCCAATTTAGCTTGTTTCTTGAAAGACTGTAGAGTTAAAATTGTCACCCTTTGTGAAAATATTGTTTACTTCAAGTTATTGTAGAAGACTTATCTTCATGTGTCATTAACTTTCTCATGTCATTTTGTACTTGCATGGGTAGCATAGTGTGTACAACCATCTATAACACATAAATATCTAATTGTGGATCATGTACATCAAGAATTGCCAGGAAACAAACTGTATGGAAAACAAATTGCATTATCTAATTCACTCTTTGTAAGAGAGGTCTGTTAACATTATTAATGCCAGAGCTCATGAAAGAGTTCTGTCCATATTGAGGAGCAGCTCTTATAGTTCTTTTCTGTATCATTTGTCACATGACGCTAGTATGACCATATGCATGCCTAATGCTGTTCAGAACTTGGTAGCTGTGGTCTGCCTGCGTTTGTGACTGAGTCAAGAATGTTTGTTCGACAAAGAAGCTAACAGTTTATCCCTTGAGGATGCGGAAAAATGGTCAGCACACCCTGGAATATTGTCCAGAAATAGGCCATAACCATTTTGTGACACTGTTTCCAGTTCATCATGAACATGGCTGTCATTTGTTGCTATGTATGTATCTGTCCAGAAAGGATCATTGAATAAAGCAAGAAACAATCATCAAAGTACTTCTGCATGGCCTGAATAGTTTAACTGACAGAATATTTGACGTATGGGAATACTTTGCTGTGCATAGCACTTAGAGTTCAAGCATCATAATCATCATCATATCATCAAACAGCAGTTGACAAACACCACATTATGAAGATACCACACCTATGCATAACTTTTATCTGTAATGAGGACTTGGTCTTGTTGTTTGTATGTGAGGATTGGAGATGCATAATGAACTTCAGTGCCAGATTCTCTAAGGAAGCAACCACATGGAAGAAATAAATCAAGAAGGGAGGGTAATACTAAAAATATCAGAGGGAAGTAGACAGTGAGGGTGGAGGACTGCTGGAACATGATCTAGCTTTATATCTGATGTAGGTAGCTGGTTCTTCGAGAGGGTTGGTAATCACCATTAAAAATGAAAACCAACAGACTCTTAAACAATCATATCCAGTCATGCGCTTTGCAGGTGTTGAATCTAGTTACGTTACAAGATTACCACTTGTCTTATTTCATGTGGCTGTGCTGAGCTGTATGCTTTTATGTATAAAGTAATTATGTAGTGTTAACCAACAAAATGCACTTTTTAAATTAATGTTTTAATTCAATTCTTCTTGTCTTCTACTTGTTTTAATAATCTTATGTTCATCTTCAGGAAGACTATGCTTTTGTTATGTTTTTTATGTTCATATCTCATTTACAAAACACAGTCCTTACGAAGGAAGGGAACAAAGTGTGTGGTACAATACTTGTACCTAAGAGAGGTGAAGTAATTTGGGAATGGAGGAATTTTTATGATTTACACAACATGTCTTGAGCTGTTAGGTAGTGAAGTTAAGATGGCTGTAATGGTTCTAGACATATATTGCAGAGCATGGACACGAAGTTTTTGGTGGTGAAACCTCTTAGAAAGTAACCACTTAGAAGACAGAGCAGTAGGTGACAGTATGACTCTTTATGGTTATTTAACAATGCTGCCAGTAACTCATACTATGTAGCATAATAATGAAATGCAAAGGATATGGAAGGAAGTAATCACAGCCTAATTTGAAGTGCCATCCTGGCATTCACCTGGAGAGACTGAAGAAACCCATGAGAGGATTCTGTGATAATAGGCACTGTCGGAGCTGAAATTTTAAATTGCACTTCTGAATGTAAATCAGAAGCATTACTCATTGGGTCAGGGTAATAACAGATGTAGCTTGACCGTTTGGAGCTGAAAGACAACTACAGTCGACACACAGTGATACCGATAAAAACCTAATGCCTACCAAATTCGTTGGCCAAGAATATACATAGTAATGGGTGACTGTTTAAATACCAGATCTTTTACAGTTGATTCTTGCTTTCAAAGAATTAATGAAACGTAGTGTGAGACTGCAAGGTGGATGGGTCTGGGATCTGGATCATTAATGACCTGTGGTGGTATTAATTATTAATAATACTGAGCCTTCCTTTAAGATCTTGTTAGATTGTTAATGTTGATAATCAGATAAAACTCTTCAAAATATTTTTGAAAAATGCTGCAGGAGGAAGTGACTTTGTTTTTGCTGACACTACCTTTCATCGAAGCAGTGCTGTTGTGACATAAACTTAAGAGCTGAAATAATTTCCAAGTAATGTACAAAATTATAAGCAGCATACAGAATACACATTGAAATGTTTGATAGTAAAAGTACCCAGATAATTACAATTTCTTATGTACAGGACAGTTACTCATATTTTATTTTGATTACAATAACAAGCGTACTCTAATGTGTCCTCAACATTCTTATAACAGAAATTGTCTCTGTTTACTGCATATTTACATGACTGTTAAGGTTAAGAGGACAGTCGGTACGAAGCGTTTCAGTCTGCATCAAAATACAACTTTCATGCCTGATTTCAGAGAAAAACTAATGGTTGAAATGGATTAGTTTCTTTGAGAAATCAAGACAGACTGCCTAGAAGTGTTTTTATTATTAAACTCACATCAATTACTGTTTGAAACTTCTTGCTCACCAAACTTCAAGTCAGCAGTTTACCATAAAGTTACAAGTTGTAATATAGCATTTGTTAATAATTTCTGGTTATTAGTGTTGGTGGAAAGGTATTCTGTAAAATGTAAACTGTAAACAGTGAAGCATATAGAATTAATGCTTTTATTAATAAATAATGATAGATTTTGTATATATGTATGATAGTCGAGTAGTTGGTAGGAATTGCAGCATACTGAAGGTCAAATAGTAATAGGATAGTGAGATATTGTCAGCGAAGTCAGTCATGATTCCTCTGTCATTAGTGTCCTTGACAACATTTTGAAAATTAAATACTGTGTACAGAATTTTGTACAGGTCATAATATATTTGCATTAGACAAAGTATTGAAATTTTACATTCTAGTATAGATGGAGTATCTTAATAAATATGCAGAGTATGCAGCTGCAGTATTAAATTTACAGTACTTCATTGAGGTTATGGTGACAACTTGTTTGTCTGACTTTGTTTGGGGAGAGTATGTTTTGAAGTGGAACTGTATTATCCAACATATTTTAGGAACTGTTAAAATATGTAGCCTTCAGGAATGGTTTTATAAATATGTGTACATAAATACAAAGTAAATGAAGATGTCTTGTGAATTATCAGAGGAAAAGTTTACTTTGTTATTTAATTTGTGTATTTAAATGGGAATTTAATTGTTACAGTATTTGTTCAGTAATACAACACCCACTGTATATAATAAAAAGCCAGTATAATCAGACTCTGGATGTTGAATGGTGCTGAGTGTCATACAAAAATGTACCTAATTTCTCTCATATCCTCCCCCTATTAGTAAACTTACACTTTATGTGTAGCACTTTTTTTATACTTGTACTTCAAATTTTGACACTGAACTGCATAAAAATACAAAAGCTCCTTCACAACTAACAGAAGTATGACTTGACAGAAGCCCGAGAAGCATGTTTGCTTTATTAGTTACTGTCAGTTTCATCCAAGAGGATGGTAGAAAATTACAAATGTAAACAGAGTTCCCAAATGTTGCATCATTCACACATTTTACATGACAGTATTTAGCTTTACTATATATTACAGAATTGCGTGCGGTGGCATAGTGGTTAAGGCATTACGCTACAAACCGGTAGGTCGCGGGTTCGATTCCCGTTGGTGTCATTGGAATTTTTCAGTGACATAATCTTTCCAGTCGCACTATGGCCCTGGGGTCGACTCAGCCTCTAACAGAAATGAGTACCAGGTGTATTTCCTGGGCGTAAAGGCGGCTGGTGCATAAGGCTGACAACCTTACCACCATCCTGTGCCGTTGTCATGAAACCTGGGAACCTTAACTGCCTGGAACTCCCTGGGCCACCCCAGGCCTGTAATGGGACTGCTTTACCTATATATTGCAAAATTACTGTACATATTATTATATATTATTTACAGACTTACAGTTGTCTTTGACCTTCAGCTTGTGTATTCAGTTTAAGAACAGTGTAATTGCAAAGTGTTAATTGTAGATATCAACAGAAGAAAGATGGAAGATAGGTCAGGAAAGGAAGAATCTCCTCTTGCAATGCACCCTTCTGTACCAATCACCATAACTTTCCAGACAGTGTTATCGTGCTTTATTCTAGGTGTTTGTGGAGATGGTCATCCGTTGGTTTTTAATTCCACTTAACGTTAAGGACAATTTTACTTTCTTTTGTCACTTCAGATATGTACAGTATAACATCTTACTCAGCCACACACATTAATGTAACTCTCCTGGCCTGCATATTATTATTGTCCTGGGCATTTATGACATGTAATTACCAAGATAGGTTTTAATACTTGTCTCCATGCCATTAGTCCTTATTCTGAATAGTGTCTCATAGTGGGCAGTGACCACAAACAACTTCATTTAAAACAATGATTGCTTGTGCTTTTCCCTCACAGAATTTAGAATGTAAGACAACTGTATCTCTAACAAAGCATTTCTGGCCATGCATGTACAACTAAGTTTTCAACAAGAAAAATGATAAGACACTAGAATAAAATTTTGGATAAAGTCTAATCCCAGTATGTTTTAATTCATCAGTCATTTTTCACTGACCAATTAAGAAGTAATGTGATACTTCATCACTACATCCAACAGAGCTTCACGACCTAACTAGAGAGTGTAGCTAACCACTCACTCCCATCTAGTGCTACTAATTAATAGAATTAATCTTGTTGTCTCCTTGAAACAATCATTATCAGTTCAACACAACTGTATATTCTTACAAAAACACTACATGTTTTGGATTAAATAATCCATCATCAGGCTGAAAACAGACTTAAATTGCAGGCAAAATGCAACTCAAAATATTAACACAAACATAATGTTATGAGTTGCATTTTGCTTGCAATTTAAGTCTGTTTTCAGCATGATGATGGATTATTTAATCTGAAACATGTAGTGTTTTTCTAAGAATATATAACTGTGTTGGACTGATAATATGTTTTTGACATGTATATTTACTTACCCTCACTTCCCCCATATACCATCACAATGTGAGCAGTAGTGACTTAGTTATGGGTTTGATGGTCTGGGGTTGAAATCCTGGTAGGGGTAAGAGATTCTTCTCTTCTCCAAAACATCCAGACAGACTCTGGGGCCCACCCAGCCTCATATTAATTGACTACCAGGGTATTTACTGGAGTGGGAGTAAAGCAGCCAGGGAGTGCAGTCAACCAGTCACCTCCATCTAGTACCAAGGCTATGAGGAACAGAGTTAATTATACCTTTACTCCCTCTACATACTGTCATGGTGTGGACAGGGAAAACTTAAACCTTCACCTTTTGACATTCACAGTGAGGGGTGTTGAGTTAAAGGGATAGGTTTACATTGCTGATTTATTATGTCTCTCTGAATATAAAGTGTATAAGATATCCTACTAGATGGTGCTGAACAGATTCCCTTTCAGTTTGAATGGTACTACTGGCAGTCATAATTTACATTTTTCATGGCCTTCTCCTCTCCATTCAGATTCCAGAATACCTTGATGAAACGAGTTGCAGTCTACACCATACTCTTCCATTTAAATCACACCCACACTAAAATTGAAGCGATTATGAAAACAGGCAAAAAAAGAATAAGGAAATGAAGAATAAGCAACATTACATGCAAGTAGATAAATATTCCGTAAACAATTTTATTAACCCAACAATAAATGGGAGCACAATAACATCAACAAATGTTATATTTTGAATTTATAAGGTAACAGTGACGTGCATCTTTGCCAGTTTACCTCTGATTAACATACGTCCACCAGCCCCACTGTCCTACAGGGGGTCTTAGTCCTGATTCATAGACAATTACAGTTAAATGTACTGGCCATTCCAAGAAACCTTTAATTCTTTATAACAGAATTTAACATTCTTTTGAAATTTCATGTTCCCACCTGTAATAAGGATGTGTTGCTGTCAGTGTGTCCCATGACGATACCTTACAGGCTTAAACTAATGTTTAACGAACAGAGCTTTACTGCCTACTGTGTTCCAGTCTTTGCAACTTACAGCATGCAGATTATTACCAATTGGTAATTTACACTGAAGACAAACTTCAGTGTCATCAGAACTATCATTTGCTTCTTTAATGTTTCATGGTACTGTATCATCTTCAGAGATCATGTAAAGTTGCAAGATTTGAGGTTCTCTTAGCAGTTTTACTGAACATTCAAGTCTTCAGGGGATGTGATGCTGTGTCACTGGGCAAGTGGTTCCCACCACCTGAAGGATCATACTGCCTGCATCTTTGGGGGTCAAGCAGTGGACTGCAGCTGCACAATACCAAATGTTCCACTTCTACCACTCATGTTCAGAAATGTTAGTATATTTCATAAAATACAGTAGAGATGTCACAAGAAACATGCTGAAAATTTTGTGATGCCACTGTACCAGAAGAGACTCCTGACAGGTGGGAGTGCTAAGCTTTAAGATTATATTACAGCACTTCTTGCTACCTCTATGGCTATTAAATTTGTCCAATATAAATATTTTAATTTGCAGCTCTGCGTGTCTGATCTGAGAATTTTAGGGCTATAAAAGGATAATTTTGAAAAGCAGCAAGCTTGGCCACAACACATACAGGCTCCCCTTTTGGGACAAATCCTCACTTTGCCAGTGGCTGTTGAACAGTAACTATCTTAAGCCACTTGCAGTAGAGTTTTTAATTGTTCATTGAGGACTCGCCCCATATCTGAACAGAGGTGGAGAACCACTGATGTACATACCAGGTCCCACAACTGCCTCAAATTTCATTGCACATAACACATTCTCAGCCATTCCCCCATCTTCAGCCAATATTATTAGGGTCATCAAATCCAGGAGGATGTGATGCATCTGTTACATACTGCAAACTTAAAATTATTAATGAGTCTCATATTAGTAAAAAGACCACACATCCTGAACACCATACACTTCTCCTTTCAGCCAGCACCCTTGAAACTGTGTGTATGCATGCATGTACGTGTCCACACACACACAGACATTCCAAAGATGAAGCACCAAAACATAAAGGATGGATGGGATCATGAAGTTAAAAATGTTCCATACATTCTTAATGTGATTACTAGATGGGGGCAAGTTGTGTGCTTTACAAAAATCAGAATCCTCTCTGCCCCATTAGCCACTGGAGAGAAGGCTGGGTGAACTCCACAGCCAGTTCCCCTGCATTGGCCCAGCATAAAATTCTGGACCCTGTCAGGAATCAACCTGCCATCCTTGCCACAGGTAGTCACTTAACTGAGCTGTCCTGATTGATATATATTCTAGAACATTCAATTCATATGTGCAGGTGAGGTTCTAAATAGAAATGTCTTACACCCCTAGAGAATATGTAACATTTCTGTATAATAGTATGTTCCTGTATAAATTTTCGCTATAATAAAACCAATTAAATGGCTGGCATAAAATGAAATGTTTTGACACTAACTATGCTGCTTCTGAGTGTGGATTAAAGAGTGTCTCCTCAAGGCCTGACTTCCAGTATAACTCTTCCCACACACTTCACAAACATGAGCTTTCTGTCCAGTATGTTTTAACATATGTGGTTCTAGCTGCGACTTCTGACCAAACCCTTTCCCACATACTGAACACACATATGGTTTGTCTCTGGTGTGTACTGAAGAGTGTCTCTTCAAGTCTCCATTTTTTATAAAACCTTTGCCACAAACAGAACACAGATACGGCTTCTCACCAGTGTGTGTGAGCATATGTGTTTTTAAATGACCATGTATGAGGAACTCTCTCCCACATACTTCACAGACATATGGTTTCTCTCCTGCATGGGCAAGAAGATGTGCTTTCAAACTCAGAGAGTGTCGGAACTCCTTTCCACATAGTGAGCAGAGAAATGGTTTCTCACCAGTATGTGTGAGAGAATGTGTTTTCAAGTTACCTCGTGTAACAAATCCTCGCCCACATATCTTACAAACATGAGGTTTTTCCCCTGAATGAGTGAATGCATGAGACTTCAAGCTCAAAGCATGACTAAACACCTTGCCACATAAAGTGCATTCATAAGGCTTCTGACCAGTATGTTTTTGCATGTGAACTTTAAAACTGTCATGAGCAACAAAGTCTTCACCACATACTTTACATATATACGGCTTGTGTTCTGAGTGACTCTGAACATGTGCTTTAAGACTCATGGGATGACTAAATGCTTTGCCACACTTGGAACAAACATGTGACTTGTCTTTGGTGTGAGTAAACAAATGCATTTTCAAGTTGCCACGTGTACTGAAGCTTTTGCCACACGTATCACAAATGTGCAGTTTTTCACCTGTGTGTGTTAAACTGTGTACTTTGAGAGAAGTTGCTTGGCAGAACTGCTTACCACAATCAGTACAAACGTGAGGTTTTTCTTGTATGTGTGTGACAGCATGACTTTTCAATTTACAAAGACTACTAAATTCTTTACCACACTTATCACAAATATGCAGCTTGCAGCTTGAACCCTCTTCACTTTCTTCAGCCAATTCATTGTTGTCCTCTTTCTTAATTGTTTTCGTATCCACAAAATGTTCCACAGAGGCCAAGGGTGAAGGACAGTCTGTTTTGCTCTGAGAACAAGATGCAGAATTTTGTTGTTACCGGTCATGTAGTTTTTAATGTCAAATATGTTTAGTGAGGCCATTGCTCATCCTGCAAACAACACACGCATTGCCCATTGTTACTACTTCTTTGACCTCTTGTATAATGTTCTACGGGAGGTTCATACATTGCTGGTACATAATGTAATTAAAAGCAATGTTATAATGTTTTTGCAGAAAAAAAAATTAAAGATTCAAGTCTTCTGGGATGTTAGCCATATTGATTGGTCAATAGTGAAACATTTCAAAGGCACTACAGTCCTTCTGAACACCTGTAAATGCTGAACATTCAACATGACATAACATACAAGATGGCTTGAATTTTCAGCAACACCCCTGCAAGAGCCTCAAGTCTTGCACAGTATAAAAAAATTGTTTAACTGTAACATTAGTGGGTGAAGTTCTACCCTTAGGGTGAAGACACTGCATTCCTCCAAAAATGTTGTAACTGTCTCCCCAGCAGAATACAATATGAAACGTCCATCATTATGTAAACTCAAATCTCACATACTGATGTACCTGTTGCTTTGCGGTATGTGTAATACAGATAATTAAATTTATGTGCATCACTAGTGCAGTGTCTACCGAAAGTTCAGCAGGAAATATATGTATTGTTTACAGAGTCAGTTGTGTACAGTTACAACACCGAGCTCTGATAACTTACATTAGAACAGAAAGATAACACTGCTATAGCACAGAAGACTTATGCAGTACTTGCAGAGGGCAGTCTTTTATAACACTCGTATGTACTTAAACACCCTTAGTTGACACATAGTTTTAAAAAAAACCAAATACCAAAGTATTTTCACTTACTAATTCAGGTGGTAAAAATACAAACGCTGTTACCTCAGACACATTTATATTATTTACCACTGTGGTGTCATGTTGTGATTACTTGATATATGAAACAGTTAACAAGTAACAAAACCGAGATGGAACTTTTGTGCCTGCACATGTGAGCTACCTGAGAAAAACAACTTGCATGTATATTTTAATTATGTACATGTAAATAATTAGGGTAAACATATTTAAAATCATACTCATTTTCAAAATTTTCGAAGGTACATGCAATATAAATCTGAACCACATTCCTGTACATTAAACTGGTAATGTAGCACTGTATTATTGTTATTATTATTATTTGCTGTTGTCATTGTCTTCGTCATCTCTTGTCACAGGCCGTTTCTTCTTGGTACTTCTCTTAACCAATGGCGATCCTTACTGCTCAGGCTTCAAGTTTCAGACTGCAGTACTTTCTGTACTGTGTGTGATGTTCAATGTACAAATGTCTTTTTTAGTGAATCTATGGAATGTTTTCCTGGTATGGCTTCCAAATTTTTCTTTAAACCTCTTGTTATTATTCCAATGGCTCCAATTATTACTAGTATAATCATACATTGTACATTCCACATCCGTTTATCTCCATACATAAACTCTTGTATTTTAGCTTCTTTTCCGCTTCCTTTTGCACAACATTTCTGTCCGCGGGTATTGCCACATCTATCAGTATGCATGCTTTCTCTTTTTTGTTTTTAATTATTACATCTGGCCTCTTTGCTGTAACTTCTCTGTCAGTGGGCATCCCTTGATTCCATAACATTGTAACATCTTCATATGCACATACTGGTTGGGGTGTGTGTATGTATACCATTTGTCATTTCAATGCCTAGGGCTTTGCATATTCAGTAATGCAAATGTGCACAAACACTACCATGTCTCTCTAAGTACTCATTCTTTGCCAAAATAGGGCATCCTGATGTCAGGTGGTCAACAATTTCTCCATACTGCTTACATAATCAGGATTTACTGTCAATTTCTTCCTTCAAAATTTTATTCTTAAAATAGTCTGTACTAAATGCTTGGTCTTGAGCTGCCACTGATTATTATTATTATTATTATTATTATTATTATTATTAGTCTTATTAACTCGTATTTAGCACGGTACAGTCAGAACACCTTATGTGTTTCATAATGAAGGTGGTGGTAAGTATGTGTATTGCCTATTGCTGAAATGCACTCTCACCTAAGAACTTTCAATGTTGCATGTATTTAAGATTACAGGTCTTTGTATGGTCACATATAGCAAATCCAGTACATCTAGTCGCTTGAGGACATCATGCAGTGTGTAAGGAATGACTCCTGTTGCAGATATAATGACAGGTAAGGTATACACCACCTCTGCTTGCCACTGTTTCACTTCAATGCTTAATTCTGCATTTTTTATAAGCAGTTCACAAGCTACCTGAATTTGATATGCTGGCAACAATTAAATAAACTATTTTGTTGATTGTCACAAAGAGTTGTTATTGTTGTTGTTGTTGTTGTTGTCGTCGTCATCGTCAATGTCGTCATTAACATATTTCCCACTGTTTCTTTAGATTGAGAATAAATGCTATTTAATGTGCCTAAGGTAATTACTGTATAAAGTAAAATTGGATGAAACACCATGAATGTAACATCTTAACCAAAGAAAATATTGGTCATATGAGATGTCCCACAAAATGTTTGCCAAACCTCTCAAGCGTATTATCACTGGCTTAATTTGAGTGAATAAGTTATATAAACATGAGTTACAGTCTCAATTGTTATGCAGTTACCACTCTAACCAACTGCCACAACACCACAAATGGTCCCCCAAAAATCCTCACCATCTGACTGCTGTGTAACTGTTCTCTTACCAGTTTCATTACCAATTTGGTATGGCTAGTTATAACTGAAAAATGATAAAAAGAATAGTCATAACTCAAAATTTAATTACTGCTGAGCAGCAGTTCTTAAAACAAAACATTACTTACCTCATCAACAAAATGACACAACTCCAGATTCATGTAGAAATAAAGGACACAATTATGAAAGTAAGTTATTTTTATATCAACAAAAGTGACATACCTAAAAATATTTTATATTTGAGTTTCCATGCATCACAAGTCTATAATATATAATAAACCAACAAGATGCAACTCTGGCAGTATTGTGTTTATTAACAACTACAAGT